>Ga0272446_1000052_pt1 | contig 138492 bp, 113 predicted proteins | sample YNPCB0061_FD_194587 | JGI IMG/M metagenome (GOLD analysis project Ga0272446, IMG submission 194587) | Hot spring microbial mat communities from Yellowstone National Park, WY, United States - YNP-CB-006-1 | ecosystem: Environmental > Aquatic > Thermal springs > Hot (42-90C) > Sediment | place...
AGGTGTCGCAAAAACACACCTGACCTGCATTGTTTGATTGGCTCGCCCGCTGGTGGTCTACTTTTCGACCGCCACCCGCCGCCGCTCACGCGCCGGCACGTGGTCCATTATTGCTCCGCCCTTTATACCTTGTTATGAGTTTTGCGATCACGCTATGACACGGGCTCCCAGGCGCCCTTCCATGGTTCGCCTGGCAACTTGGCTATGAACTGATCCAGGATGACCTCCGCCGCATGTCTGGCGTCGAACTGATCTGCGGCATCGGGGGACAACAGTGGCCCGATGTCGGCGAGAAAAGCAGGATCTTCAAGTTTGCGCAAGAGGTTCGCCTCGAACTGAGCACGAGACACTTCAGTAGCTGCCCGGCGCATGTATTCCAGGAAGCACTCGATTGTCTTCTGCGCGTCCAGGAGCGGGCGGCGCTGAACGGCGAGTGCGAGGTCAAAAAGATCGCGACCCTCCTTCCGCTGGTACAAGGCACGCAGTTTCGTCCCGAGCAGTTCCTCCAGGCAGTAGGTCCGAAGGTTTGCGGCTCCGGAGAACCAGGGGCTCTCCACTGCGAATCTCTTCTTCTCGAATCCATGCACGCAGAAGTGCTCGCGGGTGTTGATCTCGACTTTCAAACGGAGCGGCGTGACCGGCGGGATCTCCGACTCGAACCGATAGATGAGGGTCACACCTTGGCCTTGCTTTCTGCGCGGTTCGCCCAGCCAGGGATCCAGGCAAGCGTGAAGAGCATCCATCACCGGTCCTATAGCGCCCGAATCCGTTTGAACAAGATCGATGTCTTCCGAATATCGTGGTGCTGGCAGCAAATGGAGCTTGTAGAGCGCAGTGCCGCCACGGAATGCGAGTTGGCTGCTCAAGAACGGATCTGAGAATATCTCCACCAGTGCGCGTGAAAGCACCAGATCCTGTTCGACTTGGGCGTCGGTCGACCAGGGGGCGTTCGCACGCCAAGCTGTGATGTACGCCCGCGAAATCATCCGGCAACCTCGATCTCTTCGTTCACCAGCAGCCTCCACCGCTGGTCTTTCGGCGCGCCCGCTGCCGGGCGGTCTGCGCGTAGGGAAACCACTCTGGGGCGTTCGGCTTCGATCCAACTCAAGAGGGGTCCCACCTTGCCCGCGGCCCCTCCCTGTTCCAAAAGGAATCCCAATCGTTGGGCAGCCGCGAGATCTTCAGCGATGCGAGCTACCTCGACGAGCCGATCCGGGGCAATCTTCTCCGCCAGCTCAGCCAGCACGCCGGCGAGGTTACCCACGCCGCCAGCATGCCCGGCATAGCGAACCAGATCCACGGCGGTGGCTTCGGGAGTTGAGACTCTCATCGAACCCGTCTCCGTCTTGACGATCGTGACGGGAGTCCGTTCAAGGTTCTTTTTCAGCAGAAACCGGATGCGGCCGCGTCCCGCAGTGGCAGCCCGAAGTTGCCGATTGGTGACGACCTGGAACTCCTGGGGCTGCTGAGTAGCTGCGCCATGCAAGGCAGCGGCGGAGAGAAGGCCCACGTAGTAGGGCAGCTCGTGGAAGCGCATCAATGCATCGATGAACCACGATGGAGGCGGAGCGCCGGCGGACTTGTACTCGAGCGGAACGATCACAAAGAAGCCGCGTCGTGGGGCGACGATCCTACGCTGGGTGATCAGCCGCTCGGCAGCCCTCTTGATGGCCACCGGAGAGAGACGAAGATCGCGGATGGCGTCTTGGCGAGTGAAGCTGTAGAGCCCGGATTGCTGGAGGTGATCGGCGTACTCCGGCAGGGTTTTCGGACCTCGGTATTGCGGCCTCACATGCACAAAGTACCATAAAGTGGTTCTTTTCGCTTGCGATACCGAACTGATTGCCTTTTGCGTCTCAATCCGACAGGAAGAAGCCGCGCCGGCGGCGGGCATCGGGATCCCTGGGGCCATTTCGGAATTCCTATAGGGGAGCCACAAGTTGTCTTCCCAGCGGCGGCATCGTGGTAGCGATTTCGACCGCGCGCGTGCGCGTAGCATGTGGCGTGCCGAAGGCCCGTAACGCCTCTGTCAGCGGGGTCCATTTGGGGTCCAATTGGCGAACCGCTAAGTCTTTTGTTTTCAAACGCGATGGCTGTAAGTCATTGGCCCGGCTCCGTTGCCAAGGTTTATGTCGCGGGTTCGAATCCCGTCTCCCGCTCCACTTTTTTCAAAGACTTACGCGCCTCCCCCACCTTTCGTACAGGCCGAACTCAGAACGCCGGGACCGTCGACGACTTGGTTCCGGAGATCGCCAGGTAGGCTAACGATTTTCCACCCGCCGTTCGAGCAGCGCCAACGCCTCCCGGAAGCCGTCAATGAGTCCGGCTAGGCATGTCCAGGCTCGCGCAAACTCCCCGGTGCCAACAGCCGTGTCGTCCAACTCTTTCGGGTGTTGTCACGGTACGACGGTCCGGCTGTTTCCACCACCCACCTCTCATAGGCTGCGTTGAACCGGCAAAAGCGAGCCGCCTGCGTCAGAGACTGCAAACGCCGGTTCGGCGTAGAAGGTGCTAAAAGCAGTTGCTCCCGTACCCAGATTTCCCCAGCCAGAGACTCTGCAAGGAGGGCAGCCGGCTGGAATTCGTAGCGCGCGATGAACGTGGCGCCGTCTCCCTCCTGCCACGCAGCGCCAAAGCCCCACAAATGCAGCGTCCCCTGGCTGTCGATACGCAGAATATAACGGGAGCTACCGTAGTCGCGCCGCGGCGGTCGGCTGCGCTCGAAGCCGTATTGCAGCAGCAGGTTGCCCTCCGGGCGGCGAAGGTCGCAGCCCCAACACCAGCACTGCTGGTGCAACAGCGCGGCGCCGATGTGGGCCAGTTCCGAGGTCAAGTTGCCCGCATTTGGCGCCGTTCCGGCAATCATGGCGGATCTACAGCGTAATCACCTGGTCTGGCGGCGTCTGCGCCAGCGCTTGGTACAAATCGGGGAAACAGCCGATTTGCACCCCCTCGAACAGCTTGTCGGCGATTTCCCGTTCGTAACAGCATTGGTCGCAGCCCATCAAGAGGATGTTCTTTTCGCGGGCTGTCTTCGCCAGCCTCTCGCCCAGGGGGTTTCCTTGCAACAGAATGTAGGTGTTGTCCTCGAAAAAGAACATTCCTGCGACATCGACGCCGTGCCGGTTCTCTTCTAGTTGCGGGAGGATCATGCGCCCAAGTTTATAGGACACCGTGTGCCCCGTGGTCGCAAAAATATAGGCAACTCTCATCTTTCTTGGCTCCTGTCTTGTCGTGATGATTCTTCCGGCAGCGCTTGCTGGAGCGCGGCGACTGCCAACTGCGCCCGGTCGCGCCGGTAGGCGGGAACGCCGCGAACCACGCAAATCAGATCGCCGGCGCTCAGCTTTGACGCCTCCCCAACGGCGCGTCCGCAGGACAAGCGGACCAGAGCCTCGCAATAGGCGATCAAGGAAGCGCAGGTCGTACAAAGGTAGTCGATGCGTCGGATCCGGCCGCTCTCAATTTCCAGATGGAACTCCACCCGGAGATTCTGCGCCGCGTCGTCGGCCGCGCCGACGGCCCCCGGACCGCGCCAGTGCGGGCGGCCCAGGGCGGCGTTGAAAAGCTCCGTTACGCTTCCGGCAGGGTCGCCGCAGCAGTCCATGTGAGAATGATAAATCGTTTGCCTTAAGGAGTCAAACCGGATACGGGACACCGCAGCGATCGCGCCCGCCGGGCGGCGCAGTTCACGTCCCCACCCGCGCACTCGACGTCAGCGTCGCTCCAGCGTCCCGCTTTGTAGAAGCCGTATGCAAAGTCCTACTCCCGAATCAGCCACACCGCCGCTCCGATCAGCAGCAGCCCCCCTGCCCCTATCACCCAGCTCAGGATCCCGTACATCTTCGCCCCCTCCAGATTTCCTGGCTCGAGCACACAGTCCTCCGGATTCCCCGGGTCATGATGCACTGCCACCGTAGTACCCGCCGGATACCGGCTTGCCGTCTCCTTCGCCGCATCCGCTGAATAATAGTGACGCGCTATAAATCCCAGCCGCTTGCCCACATACTCCCGCCCGCCCACTTCAAACTGGTACTCCACCACCGCCCGGTAGGTCTGCGTTGCGCTCGAGTCCTCCGGACGCGGGTCCTCCACCACCTCCGAACGCGTCACCGTACCCTCTGCGGCTGGCCACGCCGCCGCTTCCGCCGCCCGCTTCTTCGCCCACTTGGCCCGCCCCCCCAAATACGCGCCAACCCCCACCAGCGCTGCTCCTAGAATCCCTACAATCCACGAACCCATCGCCTACCTTGCTTCCTCGACATCCTCAAAAACCTCTTCCGGCCGCGCATCCGCATCCAACACCCGATACCGCATGCCCCGCAGCGTCAAGTCCCGGGCGTGCCGCACAAATAGCGCCGAGGCCGGCGGCGTCCCAAACATGTCTGTCTCCGGGTACGCCCCAGCATTTTCCGGAATCTCCTCTGGCCGCCGCGCAGCTTTCTCTCCGCCCTGCACCGTCAACGACACGTCCGACAACGTAAACCGCCGCACCGGATGTCCAGGCAATCCCGCCACCATCGCCGGATAGCGGCTGCCTGTGCACGTCACGTTGCTGAGTTGCACATCTTCGATCGCGCCCGGCGCCGGCTCCGCCATTCCCCGCCCCCGGTTTCCCAGCCGGACCAAGAAGGGTGCATGCACATCCCGAATCGTCACGTTCGACACCACCACCTGCGAAATCCGCGACCCATCCACCGAACTGATCAGGATCCCGCCCCGATCCCGCTGCGCCATCGTATCCTTCCGGAGAATCACGGAATTGGAAAAGCTGATGTCCCGGAAATCCCCCGACGATTCGGTCCCCAACTTGAACCCGTTCGACGAGGTGGACAGCACGCAGTTCGTCACCGTCACCTGCTCGCACGCCGCGCGCCGCCCCAGCGCCAAACTCGCCTTCAGGCAGATCGCATCGTCGTACGATTCCACAAAGCAGTTCGCGATTCGCACGTTCCGTGAACAGTCCGGATCAATCCCGTCGGAGTACCCCTCTCGGATCCGGCAGCCATCGATCACTACGTCTTCGCATCCCAGCAAACTGATCGCGTAGTTCGGCGCGCGCCGGATGGTGAACTCGCGCAGCGTGACCCGCCGGCAATTCTTCAGGGCCACCGGTTTGGGCCCGCCCCGCCTCGTCCGGTTCGCGTCAATCTCCCCGGGACCCAGAATGGAGATCCCCTCGGCATTCTCCGCCCGGATCAGCGCGTACCGGAACAGACTCGTCTCCCGGTCCGCATACGGTTCGTACCCGAGCGCTTCCGGAGCTGCATAATCCTTTTCCTCGGCGCTCCCCACCAGCACCGCCCCCTGATCGAGATACAGTCCTGTCTGCGGCTTCAGCTCCAGGGTGCCCGTCAAATACCGCCCCCCCGTCAGCACCAGCGTACCCCCGCCCGCCGCCGCCAACTCGTCGATCCCCCGTTGCAGCGCCGCCGTTTCCAGCGCCTTGCCGTCTCCCTTCACCCCAAACCGGCGCGCCTCCGCCCCGAAAGCCGCCCATCCCGCCATCATGAGCCACCGTCGCGTCACCATCGCCGCCATTAAACCACCCTTCGCTTACAGAATGATGTCACCCGCCTACTTTTTCGCCGTTAACCCAGCGCCGCTCCATAGGGCTCTAACCTAACCCCGCTGCTGGGCCTCTGCCACGCGGTGGCCGAGAACCGAGAACGTTTGGCCGCGAAAATCCGGCGCTTCCCGGCGCGGCCGCTGGTCGCCCAGCCCCGGCTACCAAGTCTTCCACGACCGCGCATCAATGACTGCGCATCAGGTGCGCGTCAAGATGCTCCGGCAGAATCATCACGTCGTTGGGGTAGTAGTGATTGACGTTTTCCGGCGTAATCAAATGATGGCGGATAAATACCGCTGGCGGCACGGGCCGGCCCGCGAGAATGTCCAAAGCCAAAGAAATGATGCCCTTTCCGTATTTCTCGGGAAAATAACCAACGCTCCCGATCAGCCGCGTGCCCTTTCGGCGGAGTTCCGTGCGCGCCTCGGCCGAACCGTTCTGCCCGACCACGGCGCAGCGGTGGGCGGCGCCGACCTCCTCGAAGGCCCTGAGAGCGCCGATGGCGCTCGGATCGTTGATCGCGGCCACTAGAACGCGCCGCGCTCGGCTCATCCGTAGATGTTTCCGCATGACCGCCAAACTCGCGCCGAACTGCCCGTTGCCGTCTAACCGTACGATCTGTTGATCGGTGAGCGCGGGCAGGATCTCCCGCATCCCGGTGAGTGCGCCGGTCAGCCGCGAGGCGGGGATCTGGCCCGAAATGGGCAGCTCCAGCAGCACTACCTCGTCTACCTCGCCGTGCCAGTTCTGCCGGGCCCATCGGCCAAGGTGGCGCCCGGCGATCAATCCGGCGGCATAGTTGTTGGCGCCGTAAAACGTCGCGCCGGGATGAGGGATCTCCACGGCGATCAAGGGGATCCCCGCCTCCATCAATTTTGAAGAAATCACGGGAGCGGCTTGGTGCTCGTCAGCCTGAAACTCGACCACCAGACTCATGCGTTCACGCACAAAGATCTCCGCGTTGCGGATCGCGGTGCGGGAGCTGTAGCGATTGTCGAGGACGAGCAACTCCACGCCCTCCTCCGCCGCGGCTCTCTCGAGCCCCTCTCTCACGTCGCGCGAAAAAGAGAACTCCTCGCTGTGTGACCCGTAGCCGATGCGCACCGTGTGGCGCCGCCGCTTCCGGATCCCCAGTCGAAACTTGTGACTGCCGACCCGCTCGATAAGACCGCGACGCTCGAGCGTACGGAGAAGCCGCAGCACCGTCGGCCGGGACAGGCCGGCGCGGGCCGAGATCTCTGACATTCTCAACAGCTCGCTCTCGGAACGGAACGCCTCGAGCACATCGCAGGCCTTCATCACGCTGTCAATGATGTAGGGATCGTCGCGGGTCAAGGCGATTTCCTCCAGCGAAATTTTACCGGACCGCCGCTGGCCGGACAAGAGCGCAGCGAAATAACGCAAATGCTAGGCAAATCGTTCATTCGGGGTGAGATTTACCGCGCCTGGCGAACTGCCGCGGGTTTTCACTGACGAAATTGTTTCTTTCTGGCTACTCAACGGTTTAGGCGCTGCTCGGAACTCCTTCATAATCCGTCTCAAGCAATGCTCGCCAGCACACACCGTCGGCCGAGCTCGCTTGGGGTCTTGGGCTCGAAGGGCCGCCGAGGAAGAAGCATCGGGCCCAACGTGACGGTTTCAGGATCAGCTTCAGGCCTTTACGCGCAAGTCTCCGCTCGGCAGGAGCATTCCTCTGGCTACACCCTGGGCGAGGACGCAGAGTTTTTAACGATGTGCTGGTGGCCCAAGGGCGTCTCCGCCTGCTCGGACGTTGCGGATCGACCGCACCCACGGCGGTTCGCGCCCCCAGCCACAGAACTTTTTCACCCGGGAAGGAGGGGATGATCACATGCATCGCACCGCAGGAACGGTCCGCTTGCTGGTGGCGCTGGCGGCGCTGGCGCCGCTGGCAAGAGCTCAGAGCATTACCGGAGATCTGGTCGTCAATGTCACAGATGCATCGGGCGCGGTGGTGGCTGGCGCGAGGCTGGTCCTCACCGAAATCGAAACCAACCTCAAGCAGGAGCTGCCGACCGACGCGTTGGGCAACGCGTTGTTCGGCCAATTGAAGCCAGGGCAATACAAGCTGGAAGTGACGATGGCGGGCTTTCAGCCCCAGGAGGTTACCGACATTCGCGTTCGGGTGGGCCAGCGCGCCCGCGTGGATGTCAAGCTGGCCGTCGGCCAAGTGACGGAGAGCATGACGGTGTCGGCGGCGGCGGCGACGTTGTTGAACTCGGAGAGCGCGGCGCTCGGCCAGGTGTTGGAGCACCAGTCGATCGTCAACATGCCGCTCAGCGGGCGAAATTTCATCCAGCTTGCCACGCTGGCCGCCGGCGCGGTGCCGATCGGCATCGGAACCTCACCGGCGACCACCTGGACCGGGCGAACCGACATGTCGCTGTCGATCGCCGGCGGCCGCGAGTCGAACAACAGTTTTCTGCTGAACGGTATTGAAACCAGAAACGCCCGCTTCGGCAGCGTGGGCATCCGGCCCTCGATCGAGGCGATCCAGGAATTTAAGATCCAGCGCTCGACGTTCGGCGCCGAGTTCGGCCGCAGCTCGGCGATCATCAACACGACGCTGCGGAGCGGCACGAACGAGATCCACGGCAGCGTGTTCGACTTCTGGCAGAATCGTGAACTGAATGGCACGGACTTTTTCCTGAACAGGACAGGACGGGCGAAGCCGCCGCTGAACTTCCACAATTTCGGCACGGCGGTGGGGGGACCGGTGACGATTCCCAAACTCTATCGGGGCCAAGACCGCACGTTCTGGTTCTTCAACTATGAAGGCGTGCGCCAGCGGTCGAGCGCCGCGGCGACCGGGTTGTATCCGTCCCGGGCGCAACTCGGCGGCAACCTCGCCGACGACAGCACCGGAACCGGCATTTTTCCGCGGAGTTCAGGTTTCTGCCAGGCGAACCCGGCGAGCCGAAAGTGCGCCGACGTGATCGATCCGGTCTCCCGGCTGCCGTTCCCGGGCAACGTGATTCCGGCCAGCCGCCTGGATCCCACCACGCAACTGGCGCTACAGTTCATCCCCACCCCGAACGTCGCCGTTCCGCTGAATTCTCCCACGTTCCCCGCTTTTAACACCGTGGGCACACCAAGCCAGATCAACGATTGGGACCAATACAATACCCGCCTGGACCACCAGTTGTCACCGCGCGATCTTCTCTACGGCACCTTGTCCTGGTCGGACGAGACCAGGGACCTGAAGGCGCTGCGGCCCTTGGGCGGCGAAGGGTTCCCCCTGCGCAACCGGCTGGTCACGACGACCTGGAGCCGGACCATCAGTCCGAAGATGCTGAATGAATTCCGGTTCGGCTGGAACCGCAGCGTGACTTACCGGCTGTCGGAGACCTCCTTCACCAGGGATTACGCGAAAGAGGTATTCAATCTGAAGAATATCGCCACGCAGCCCATTGTCTACGGGGTGCCTTCGTTCGGCATCAGCGGTTTCAGCGCGGTGGGGTCGATCTCCCAAGCCATCGGCGCGACCGATGAGAACATGCAGTTTACCGACAACTTCAGTCTGATCCACGGTAAGCACAATCTGCGCACCGGCTTTCAAATCAGCCGCCAGGCCTACTTTCAGGTAACGAACTTCTCGGGTAACCCGGCGTTCACCTTCGATGGGCGCTATACCGGGTTACAGACCACGGCCGGGACGGGACTGGCAGACTTCTTGCTCGGCATCCCAAGCCGGGCGCAGGGGGCGATCGGAGATGGGCAGCAGGACATGCGCTCGACTTTCTATGGGGTTTACATCCAGGACGACTGGCGGATCCTGCCAAATCTGACCATCAATATCGGCATCCGGTACGAATTCGCGGCGTCGCCGCGGGAGATCTACAACCGCAGCCTGTTCTTTAGTCCGGAACTGCAAAGAGTGGTGCTGGCGGGGCAAGGGGTGCGGCCGGAAATTGTGGATCCGGATTACAACAACTGGGCGCCGCGGTTCGGATTCAACTGGAATCCTGGATTCGCCAAGAACTTTGTCGTTCGCGGCGGGATGGGAATCTTCTATGCGACGGACAATTTCAACGAAGAACAGTTCAAGGTGAATGGCCCGCCGTTCTTTCAGGCGCAGACCTTGGAAGGCAACGCTCAAGTTCCCAACTTGTTTATGAGGGACATGCTGCCTTCGTTTACGGCGTCGCCCGCCATCAGCCCGTTCAGCTTTGACCGGTTGAACCGGACACCCTACCTGACGCAGTGGAGCTTTGGGATCCAAAAATCGTTTGGGGCGAACTGGCTGCTGGAAGCCGAGTACGCCGGCAGCACGGGCAACAAACTTCCTCAGCGCCGCAATCAGAACGCCGGCCGCGTTGATCCGACGGGAACGATACCGATCGCCCAGCGCGTGCCTTTCCCCGCCTTTGGCCCCGGCATGCTGCTGACTTACAACGGCGGCTGGTCGAGCTATAACGCGCTGACCGCAAAACTGGAGCGCCGCTTCGCCCAAGGCCTGTACCTGTTGAGCTCCTACACTTGGCAAAAGGCCCTGGACCTGGGCTCCACCGACGAGTTCTCCACGATTTCGGCCGAGTTTAAGAAGTGGGATAAAGGCCGCAGCGCCTTCGACGTTCCGCACCGGTTTGTTACCAGCTTCAGCTATGAACTGCCGCTCGGCCGCGGAAAAAAATACCTGGGATCGGTCGGCAAGGCCGCCGACCTGCTGCTCGGCGGCTGGCAAGTAAACGGCATCGCGACCTTCGCCGAGGGACAGTTCCAGACCCTGGGTTTGGGTTCGGACTGGATCCTGGTGGGCAGCTTCTCGCGCTCGATCCCTCAGGTGATTGGCGACCCGTTTGCCGGCAGGTCGTTGCCGGACCGGTATTGGAACGCGGCCGCGTTCGACTTCCCGCGCGACGCGCAGGGAAACCGGATTCGCGTCGTCGGCAACGCCGGCCGGAACACCTATCAGCAGCCGGGGCTCAATAACTGGGACATGGGGGTCATGAAGAGTTTCCGCATCACAGAACGGTTCAACAGCCAACTCCGGTGGGAAACGTTCAATACGTGGAATCACACGCAGTTTGGCAGCGCCAATACGAATACCCAGAGCCCGGCGTTCGGCGCCATCACGGGCACTCGGGTCACGGCGCGGCGGATGCAACTGGGCCTGAAATTGCTCTGGTGAAGGCCGGGGCGGGCGGCGCGGAGAAGGAATCTTTCAGGGTCGATCGTAACCAACAATTACGCTGCCGGCGAGCTCATTCGACCCACTGCCTGGACCACGCCGGAGCTGCGCGAGGGTGACGGGCAGGCATTCGATTTCCTGGCCGTCGCCTGCCGGATCGGGCAGCGGTTCAGACTTAATCAGAAGCGCCAGCCCGCAGCCGTTCCATCGGGAAAACAGGCTAGCTGGCAGCGTGCCTTCCCCCGCAGCATACTTCGGCGCGCGACCGCGCGGAAAGCCCTCCTCCGCGCCTTGGCGCGCGCGATGGCCAAGCGGGTGCGAGTGGCCTCCGGCGGGCGATTGGTCGACCAGCCCAAACGAGCACCACAAACATCTAAATGTGAATTGCCGGTGGCGCGCTTCGGCGGGCTCCCCCAGGGCGGACGTCATTAAGCCCATTCCGCACCGGCCGATTACAACGCAGTTTCCCTCGTCGCCGCCTCCGAGGGGAAGCCGGACACACAACTCGCGAAATTGCAACGGCGGCGTAAGACCGGCGTAATGGCGCAATGGTAGCTTCGACGCATGGCACCATTCATGTTGGCGCTCAGGTTGGCAGTTTTCTTTTCTTTGGCCCTGCTTCCGGTCCAAGGTCAAGTGGATCATGGCCTGATCTCCGGACAGGTGATGGACAGCAGTGACCTCCCCATTCCAGGCGCGCAGATCACTGTGACTGGGATGGAGACCGGTAGCAAACGCGAGACCAAAACGGACGCACAAGGCAACTTCGTCATCACCAATCTGCCGGTGGGCTATTACGAAGTGAACGTGGAAGCGCCTGGCTTCATGAAGCATGTCGAGTCCCGGGTGAAAGTGGATGCGGCGCTGCGCACCTCGCTGCGGATCTTTTTAGCGGTCGGCGCGGTGACCGAGACCATCACGGTCACGGCCCCCGCGGCCCCGGTACAGCGGGAGACCGCCGTCATGGGGCGAACGGTGGAGAGCAGACAGATTAGCGATCTGGCGCTGAACGGCCGCAATCCCATCTTCCTGACGTTGATGAAAGCCGGCGTCGTCGGCGGCAACTTCAACCGGTTCGCGCCCGACAGCGTGGACGAAAACCGATTTAGCATCAACGGGAGCACCAACACGGGCAACGCGATCACCATCGACGGCGTCAACGCGGTCCGATCCCGTTCGGGCACCGCGACCATAGGGGTGCTGAACGTCGAAAGTCTCCAGGAAGTGCAAATCCTCACCGCCAATTACCCCGCCGAGTTCGGACGTAGCGATGGGGGCCAGATACGCTTCGTGACGCGAAGCGGGAGCCGCGAATTTCACGGCACTGTCTTCCATTTCCTCCGGAATTCGGCCCTCGACGCCAATAGCTGGGTCCGCAATCAGAGCACCAATCGAGACGATGCGCGCCGCCCCGCGCCGTTTCGTTTTAACCAGCCCGGCTACTCGATTGGCGGTCCCATTACGATCCCGGGCCGGTTCAACAGCCAGCGCGACCGCCTGTTCTTCTTTTTCTCCCAGGAATGGATTCGCTTCCGGCGCGAGGAGACCAGTACTGGCACGGTGCCCACCGCACGGATGCGTAACGGGGATATGAGCGAATTGCTGGACCCGGCAAACCCTTTCTTCCGCTCGCCGCGCGTGGTGCAAGATCCTCTTGCGCAGGCGCCTTTTGCGGGCAACGTGATCCCGCCAAGCCGGCTGAGCCGCAACGGCGTCGGGCTTTTGCGCGCTTATCCTCTGCCCACGCCGGGCTTCCAGATTGGCGCCGCCAACTGGATCAGCACCTTGCCTGCCCCGCGCAACTCCCGCAAGGACGCGATCCGCGTGGATTTCTACGCCGGTTCGCAACGATTGACCTTCACCGGTCAGAACTTCGCCTACGACCAGATCGCTCCTTTTCGTGGCTTTGACCGTGTGGGCACTGTCTGGGACCGCCCCAACCAGACGGGATCGCTGGCCTTGACTTCAACCCTTTCTCCCAAGCTCATCAATGAGGCGACTTTCGCCGCCGGCGTGGACGTGTACCGCATTAACAACCTCGAAACCAGACCCTTTCAGCGCAGCCTCTACGGCATTAACTACCCGTACCTGTTCCCCGGCACGAAAGAGCTTGACGACAAGATTCCCACGGTACAGATCACCGGCCTGTCCACTTTGGACGGGGGCCCTTACCCTGCCAAGGGCAGCGGACCGCAGTACACTTTCTCGGACATCATTACCTGGATTCCGACCCCCAAACATACCTTCAAAGCCGGCATCTTTTGGGAACGCGCCGGGCATAATAATTTCGACCAGATCTTTGCGGGCACGAATCTGCCCGGCGCCACAAACAACCAGAACGGCAAGTTCGAGTTCTTCCCGACTGGCCATCCGCTCTCGACGGGTGAGGCTATCTCCAACGCCGCTTTGGGCAACTTCAACAGCTACGGGGAAATCGGGCGCCGGGCCTACACCTTGCTGCGGAGCCACGCCCTGGAGGCTTTCTTCCAGGATAGCTGGCGCGTCCGGCCCAACCTGACTCTGGAACTCGGCGTGCGCTGGTCCTACTACCAGCCCTGGTATGCCATGTGGAACGACTTGGCGAATTTCGATCCCCGGTTCTACGATCCCGCCAAGAGGGCCGAGGTGCACCCAACCGGCGGCTACTTGGTCGCGGGAGATCCGTACAACGGCATCGTGCTGCCGGGCAATGGCTTCCCCGCCTCGGCGCGCGGCCGCATCCCCGCCGAAGAGGTTCCCGGCGTCGAACGGCTCTTCCACGGCCTGCCGCGGGGATTCGTCAACGACTACAAAGACCAGTTCTCGCCGCGGACCGGCTTCGCCTACCAGTTGGGAAGCAAGACCGTGTTACGCGGAGGAGCGGGTACTTATCAGGCGCGCACCATGTTCTGGAGCACCTATCTGTTCGGCAACGCCCCCAACCAGATCACGGTTGGCGTGACCAACGGCAGCGTCGACAATCCTGGCGGCGGCAGCACCCGCCGCGACTTCCCCTTTCAGATGCGGGCGCTGGACCGCGACTACCGCTACCCCACCGCGTACACCTACAGCCTCAGCGTCCAGCGCGAATTGCCCGGGCAGATCCTGCTGGAGGCCGCCTACGTCGGCAAGCGCTCGATCAACCTTCGCCGTGACCGCAACCTGAATCAGATGACTGCAGGCACCTTGCAGCGGAACCCCGGCCGCAACCCGGACTCGCTGCGGCCTTGGCATGGCTTGGGCATCATCACCTACGGCGAGTACACGGGACAGTCGCGCTACAACTCTTTCCAGTTAAGTATCGACCGGCGCTTCCGCTCCGGCCTTGGCTTTGGCCTTGCCTATACGCTCTCCAAACTGATCGACGATACGTTGACGCCTTACGATGCCTTCAACAGCCGTCTCATGAGATCGCTCTCTTCTTTGGACCGCCCTCACCTGCTCAACCTGAACTTTATCTACGAACTCCCTTTTTGGCGAAACCAGCGCAGTTTAGCCCACAGCCTTTTGGGAGGGTGGCAGGTATCGGGGGTGGTCTTCTTTCGCAGCGGGCAGCCGCTGTCGGTACGGGATGCCGTCGATATCGCCGGCGTGGGGCCTGGCAGCGCCGCCCAACCCTGGAATCTGGCCGGGGATCTTACCGCCCCGGGGGAACGCGGCATCGGCCGTCTGTGGTTCAACCCCCAGGCTTTGACCCTTCCCTCTCCTGGAACCTTCGGCAACGCCGGCATCAACATCCTGCGCGGTCCCGGTTTCCGGAACCTGGATCTCGCCGCCTTCAAAAACTTCCGGATGTGGGAAGGCAAGCTTCAATCTCAGTTACGCGTCGAAGCGTTTAACCTGCCCAATCATCCCTTGTTGAGCAACCCGGAAGTCAATCCGCGCAGCGGCTTCTTTGGCTATGTCACCCAGAAGGAGGGTGAACGCAACCTTCAGCTCGGCTTGAAGCTGATCTTTTGAACCGTCAGGCGCGGGGTACATCATGGCTATGAAACGAATCTTCCTGTCCCTGGTCACCGCCGGGTTGGCCTTCACGCAGAGTGAAGCGGCCGCGCAAACCATCCGTTTGATCGCTCACCGCGGCGGCGTCGTCGATGAAACGCACATCGAACACAGCGCCGCGGGCATCGAGGCCGCCATTCGGCGCGGCTACTGGATGCTGGAAGTGGATTTGCGGCGCACCGCCGACGGCCACATCGTCGTCCACCACGACCCCACCTTCCACCGCTACTACGGCGATCCCCGCAAGGTGGCGGAACTACCCTGGTCCGCGATCGCTTTACTGCGCTCCACCCCAGGTGGGCTCCGGCCGCTCAAGTTCCGCGAGTTCGCTGCGCTCTGCAAATCGCGCATCCGGCTGATGCTTGATATCAAGGGCCCTTCCTTTCCCCCGGAGTTTTACCAGGAAATCGGCCAGGTCTTACGGGAGCACGGCCTGTTGCAAACAGCCTACGTCCTCAGCAACAACGAGGCGAAAGCTTTCTTTCGGGGCAAGGCGATGCTGGCCGCTGACCGCAACTCGTTGCGCACGGCGCTTACCCAAGGAGAGGATGTCGCCCGGCATTACTTCCTCTTCGAGCTTGCGGATTCCTTGGACGAAGAGACGATTCGATGGGCGGAGGGGCTTGGCGTACCGGTGGTGGCCGCCGTCAACACGTTTCGCTATGAGATGCGGGGACGGGATCACCTGCGCGCAGCGAAAGAAGACATCGCGCGGCTCCGGAGATTGGGCGTCACCATCTACCAGATCGACTCCATCTACGACCAATGGCTGCTTCCGAAATAACGCCCCTACGCAGTTCACGGGAGCTGCCGTCCCTCATGCCGCAGCCGCCACGATTATCCTGCGCCGTCGGGCGGGCCGTGGCAAACGCCGGTGAGCACCGGCTCGAGTAGCGACTGCACTTCCCCGGTAAGCTTGGCGCCGCCGTGGGTCACAAAGAAAACGTCGATCGCACGGTGCGCTTCCGTGTCGACCAGCACGACCTCGATGTTGCAGCCCGCGTCGGACAGGGCGGAACTGAGTTCGTACAACAGGCCGGGGCGATCCTGGGCCATCACTTGCAGCAGCGTGGCGGCCGGGGAGGCCTCGTTGTCGAAGGAAACGCGCGGCTTGATACGAGCTTTCCGGCTTGGAGGAAGAACCGCGGGCCGGCTCTTCAGGAGCTGCTTCACATCCAACCTGCCAAGAGCCGCACGTTCGATGAGCGTCAGCAGCCGTTCGGCCTCCGGCGGATTCAACTCCAGCGTGCGGTGCGGGTCCGCGAACACAAAAGTGTCCAAAACCTCGCCACGTTGATTGGAGTACGCTTCCGCCTTGAGGATGCTCATCCCGAACGCGGCGAGCGTGCCTGCGAGTTGGGCGAACAGGCGCGGCCGGTCCAGCGCCGCCACCGTGAGTTGATGTGCACCGTGAGACTTTCGTAGACTTGCCGCCACTCCCCGCTCGGGCAGCCGGCTTGCAAGCGCAAAATGTTCTTGCATTTCCCGAGCCCCGTGGGTCAACAGATAGCGGCGAGGAAAGCCGGAAAGAAACGCCTGGATTTCCGGCGGGAGTCCCGCGGTTTCCGTAATCCGATCCGTCTCCAACTCGCGGGTCAACTCTTGGTGCACCAGGCGATAAAGGCGAAACAGCTCGGCGGCTCGCCAGGGCGTCATGGCGTTGGGATTCACCGCGCTGACGTCGCCATAGGTGAGCAGCGCCAAAGACCGCAAGCGCTCCACCGTGCCCACCTTGCCGGCCAGCTCGCGAATGGTTTCCTGGGCCGCCAGATCCCGCGTAGAAAGCGTCCGCGGCAACTCCAGATGGTTTTGGATCAGAAACCGGACCGTGTCCCGGTCCTCCGGCGGCATCTGGATTCTCTCCATGGCGCACTCGGCCAGCCACACGGAACCCTCCACGTGCCCCTCGCCGGGCTGGCCCTTGCCTGCATCATGAAACAGCAGGGCGAAGACCAGCAGATCCCGCCGGTCGCACTCGGCCAGGATCTCGGCAAAGGGTTTGGCCTTCGCCTCCGAGGCGGTCTCCAGTTCGAGCAGGGTCTGGATGGCGATCAGGGAGTGCTCATCCACTGTGTAGCGGTGATAGAAGTCGCGCACCACCAGGCAATCGATGGTTTCGAGTTCGGGAAACAGCAGGAAAAGCACGCCGGTCTCATGCATTTCCCGCAAGGCGGTGGCCGCGTGCCGCTGCCGGAAGATCTCCTGGAGCCCGGGGAACCACGAACCGGGAATGCCGAAGGAAGCCGCCAGCGTTCCGCGTTGCGCCAGGAGGCGCTCGCGGGCGTCCTGCGAGAGGGGGAACCCGTGCCGGGCCACAAAAGCGAATAACCGCAGCGCCAGCGCCGGATCGTGCTCCAGCGCCAGGGGCGAGCGCACCAAAACCCGCTCCCGCACGACCGTAAACTCGGAGTTGGACAGGCGCGAGCCACGCCCCATCAGGTGGGTAAAGAGACTCGATCCCGGTTGGGACTCGGCCGCATCCAGCGCGTTGAGCGCATGGCGGTGGATCTGCCGCGCCGCCCGGAAGTATTCGCGCATCCAGACGGCCGGATCGTGCTCCCCGGCGGCTTCCGCCGCCGCTTCCTGCGCATCGAAGGTGAGCACATTGGCGTCGCGGGCGGTTTGATAGTGCAGAAAACAGCGAATGCCGAACAGGAAACGGCGCGCCGTCTCGTCGCCCGGCCCCTGGGTTCGGGAAGCCAGCCGGCGCCCGTCGCAAGACTGCAATTGTCTCACCCAGCCGGCCACTTGCCAGTCCCGCAGCCCCCCCGGCGTCTCCTTGACATTTGGCTCCAGGTGGTAGATGGTCTGGCCGGCCTTCCGGTGCCTCTCCGCCGTGAGCCTGGCCAAGCCCCGGACGAGCGGCCTCCGGCAGCCGTGGAGGAAGGCGGGCAACCGGTCGCTGAGCCGCCCCGCCAGGACCGCATCGCCCGCCAGGTAGCGCTGGTCGATCACGCTGATGTGGAGCTCGACGTTCCGCTCTTGCAGGCTCAGGCACTCCTCCAGCGTCCGCACCGATTGGCTGACCCGGAGGCCGGCGTCCCACAAGCTCTGGAGAAACGGCGACAGCAGTGGCTGAGACTCCGCCGCGTGCCGCTCGGTCTCACAAAGCACCAGCAGATCCACGTCGGAGAACGGAAACAGTTGATGCCGCCCGTAGCCGCCCGTAGCCAGGACGGCGAGTCCCGCGGGAGCGTCCGGTTGCAACCACTGCCGCCAGGCGGCGATTACGATGCGATCCACCAGGGCGCTGCGCCAGGTTACCATCCGGTCCGGGTCGCGGGTGCGCAGAAAGTCGGCGCGGATGGCGGCCACGCTGTCCGCGGCGTTCCCTGCCGCGTTAAAGAGCGGATTCTCCACGGTCGCCGTTTCGGATGCGGATCGCTTCGCGAATATCGGACACGAAGATTTTGCCGTCGCCGATCTTTCCGGAGCGCGCCGCCTGGGCTAGGGTATCCACCACTTCCTGCCAACGCTGATCGGTGACCACGATCTCAATCTTGAGCTTTGGGAGCAAGTCGACGTTGTACTCCAGACCCCGGTAGACTTCCTTGTGGCCTTTTTGCCGGCCATGGCCACGCACGTCGCTGATGGTCATCCCATCGACGCCGATCCCCTTCAGCGCTTCTTTCACGTCCTCGAGCTTGAACGGCTGGATGATCGCTTCAATCTTCTTCATCGCGTCGCCCCCGGATCTCAGGATTCCAGATTGTACCCCTCTTCGCCATGCAGGCTGAGGTCAAGACCTGCGATCTCATGCTGATCGTGAACCCGCAGACCGACCAGCAAATCGCAGACCTTCAGGATCACGAAGGTGCCTGCCGCCGCCAGGATCCACGCGATCAACGTTCCGGCGAACTGGTTGAAAATCTGCCCGAAGTTGCCGTCCACGAGGCCGAGGGGCAGGGCGTTGCCGCTGGCGTCCTTCAGTCCGTCGTTGATCTCCCGGGTCGCAAACACCCCGGTGAGGATCGCCCCGAGCGTGCCTCCCGCGCCGTGGATGCCAAAGGCGTCGAGGGAGTCGTCGTAGCCGAAGCGATGCTTGACCGCGGTCACCATGTAGAAGCAAACCACGCCGGCGGCAAAGCCAATGAAGAGCGCCGGCATCGGCTTGACGAAACCCGAGGCGGGCGTAATGGCCACCAGGCCCGCCACGGCGCCGGAGATGCCGCCCAGCACGCTCGGCTTGCCCATTTTCCGCCATTCCGCGAGCAGCCAGCCGATGGTGGCGGCCGCGGCGCCAAAATGCGTCGCCGCAAAAGCGCTCGCGGCCAATCCAGACGCTCCCAGGGCGCTACCCGCGTTGAAGCCGAACCAGCCCACCCAGAGCAGACACGCGCCAATGAAACTCAGCACCAGGCTGTGCGGCCGAATCATCTCGTGGGGATACCCATAGCGCTTGCCCAGGTAGACCGCGCACACCAGCGCCGAAACGCCGGAGGTGATGTGCACCACCGTGCCGCCGGCGAAGTCAAAGCAGGGAATCCGCCCGCCGAGGAACGCATTGAACAAACCGCCCTTGCCCCACACCATATGCGCCATCGGCAAGTAGACCACCACCAGCCACAAACTCATGAACAACAGCAAGGCGCTGTATTTCATCCGCTCGGCCACGGCGCCCGTGATCAGCGCCGGGGTGATGATGGCGAACATCAACTGGAACAACATGAACGTCTGGTGGGGAATCGTGGCGGCGTAGTCTCCATTCGGTTCCGCCCCCACGCCGTTCAGGAACAGATAGCGGAACCCGCCCGTAAAGGCGTTCCCTTCGCTGAAGGCGAGGCTATAGCCGAACAGCGCCCACAAGACGCTGACCAGCGCCATCATGCTGAAGCTCTGCATCATGGTGCCGAGCACGTTCTTCTTGCGGACCAGGCCGCCGTAGAAAAGCGCCAGCCCGGGACCCGTCATCATCAGCACGAGCGCGGCCGACACTAACATCCAGGCGTTATCGCCCGCGCTCCGGGCGGCTTGGGCCGCCGCCTCCACGGCGGCGAGTCGTTCCTCCGCAGGCGAGGCGGCCTGCGCCCAAGCGGCCAGGGGAGAGAGAGCAAAAATGGCTACACGCGGTTTCATGGGACAAACAAGGAATTCCTCGGGGTAGGGAGAACCGCCCTGTTTTGCTATTATTCCCCCCGCGCGGCGTTTGGCCAAACGGAAGGTTTCTATGGGCCCTATCGGTTTTTTTTATATGCGTTGCGGCTGGCGCGGAAATAGGCTTGCGGACCCGGACGCAGTGCGTGACTGGCCGCTCTTCCGCGGCCGCTGTTATGCTGGCGGACACGGGAGGCTGCCGCGCCGCCAGGGCGGGAGGTCGCAGCGATGATTCGCCGCATTTGGATTCGCCAACTCTCGCAGGAATCTCCAACCCCAGGATGGGCTGCCCTCGTTGAGAGAAGCTGCCGGCGCCTTCGCGTGGATGCGAGCCGCCGGGGAGGAGTGAATATTTGATCCTTGGGGAAACGCAACGGGACCGCCCGTCCGGGCCGGCCAAGCGGTGCTCTACCCGAGCGCCGAAGCCTTGGGCAGCCGACCCCAGCCGCGCGCCGGCTCATTCCTGCCGCTTCTGAAGCTTTGCCCAGGTGTCCCGCAATTCGACCGTCCGGTTGAAGACCAGCCGCTCGGCCGTCGAATTTTTGTCGGCGCAGAAATAGCCAAGACGCTCGAACTGATACCGGTCCCCAGGCTGGGCAGTGGCCAGCGAAGGCTCGGCTTTCCCCTGCACCACTTCGAGCGACCTCGGGTTCAGGTACATCATGAAGTCCTGCCCCTCCGCCGTTTCATTCGGATTTTCCACGGTGAACAGCTTGTCGTAGAGCCGCACCTCGACCGGGATCGCCTGCGCCGCGGAAACCCAGTGAATCGTCGACTTCACCTTGCGCGACGGCTGGCCGCTGCGCGTCTCCGGATCGTAGGTGCAGTGAACCTCCGTCACCTCGCCCGTCGCGGGATCTTTCACGAAGTCGTGACACTTGATGATGTAGCCGTACCGGAGGCGGACTTCATTGCCAGGATAGAGCCGGTGGTAACCTTTGGGCGGCGTCTCCCGAAAGTCGTCCTGCTCGATCCACAGTTCGCGGCCAAAAGGAACGGAACGGGTGCCGGCGGCGGCGTCCTCAGGATTGTTGGCGGCTTCCAGGAACTCTACTTGGCCCTCGGGATAGTTCGTCAACACCAGCCGGACGGGGCGCAAGACCGTCATCACGCGCAGCGCCGTCCGGTTCAGATCCTCCCGGATGTAGTATTCGAGCTTCTCGAATTCCGTCACGCCGTTCGTCTTCGATACGCCGACATTGCGCGCAAAATTCCGCAGACCTTGCGGCGAGTAGCCCCGCCGGCGCATGCCGCTGATGGTCGGCATGCGGGGATCATCCCAGCCGTCCACCACGCCCTGCTGCACGAGTTGCAGGAGCTTGCGCTTGCTCAGTACCGTGTGCGTCAGGTTCAACCGGTCGAACTCGATCTGCTGCGGATGGAAGACGCCGAGCTGATCGAGATACCAGTCATAGAGCGGCCGGTGATCTTCGAACTCCAGGGTGCAGATCGAGTGGGTGATGCCCTCGATGGAATCGCATTGCCCGTGCGCCCAGTCGTACATGGGATAAATGCACCAACGATTGCCCGTGCGGTGATGCTCCGCGTGCAGGATGCGGTACATCACGGGATCTCGCAGGTTGAAATTCGGCGACGCCATGTCGATTTTGGCGCGCAGCGTGCGCGAGCCGTCCGGAAACTCCCCGTTCTTCATGCGCGCGAACAGGTCCAGATTCTCCTCGACGCTGCGGTCCCGATAGGGACTGTTCTGTCCCGGTTCGGTCAAGGTGCCGCGCGTCGCCCGCACCTGCTCGCTGCTCAGATCGCAAACGTAGGCTTTGCCTTTCTTGATGAGCTCGACGGCCCAATCGTAGAGCTGCTGAAAGTAGTCCGAGGCGTAATAGACCCGGTCGCCGAAATCGCCGCCCAGCCACTTCACGTCCTCGATGATCGCGTCGACGTACTCCTGCTCCTCTTTCGTGGGATTGGTGTCGTCGAAGCGCAGGTTGCACTTGCCGCCGAACTCCTCGGCCAGACCGAAGTTGATGGCGATGCTCTTGGCGTGGCCGACGTGCAGATAGCCGTTGGGTTCGGGGGGAAAGCGGGTGTGAACCCGTCCGCCATACTTGCCGCTCGCCAAGTCGGCCAGGATCCAGTCGCGAATGAAATTGGAGGGGGGGAAACCAGCGTCGTTCATGAAACAAGTCCTAACGCAAAAGTAAGACGGGAGAGCACGGCGTCGCGCCCCAGCACCGCCAGCGTTTCAAACAGCGGCGGCGCCTGCTTGCGGCCGCATACCGCGACGCGAATGGGTTGAAACATCTGTCCCGTTTTCAGCCCGAGTTCCGCGGCCGCGGCGCGCAGCGCCGCCTCCAGCGTGGCGTGATCGAAGGCGGGGGCCGCCGCCAGGACCTCCTGCGCTTTGCGGAGCACCCGCGCCGCCAGGATGGCGTCTCCCTTTTGCGGGATCAATTCCGCGGGATCGTACGACCGCGGTTCCGTGAAGAAGAAATCCGCGACGGAGGCCACGTCGCGCAACAAGCGCATCCGCTCCCGGATCAGAGGAACCACGGCGCGCAGCTTCTCTGGCGTGGCGTTCGTAAATCCGGCTTGGGCCGCGTAGGGCAACAAGCGCCGCGCGAGGTCTTCGGCATCCAGCGCCCGCAGATGCTCGGCGTTCAGCCACACCGCCTTGGGATCGAAGGGGTCCTCGTCGGTAAAGTTGATGGTGGCGTTGCTCCGGTTGATGCCGTCCAGCGTGAACAGCTCGATGAGTTCCTCGCGCGAGAGTTTCTCGCGGTCATTCTTTGGCGACCACCCGAGCAAGGCCAGAAAGTTCACGAACGCCTGCGGCAGAAAACCAGCGTCGCGATAGGTGGTGACGGCGACCACCGGGCCATGCACGCGCTTGGACAACTTGGCGCCGTCCGGGGCCATTAACAGCGGCAGGTGAGCCATCCTCGGCGGCTCGACGCCCAGGGCTTCGAAGATCAGCACGTGCTTGAACGTATTCGCCAGATGTTCCTGGCCGCGCAGGATGTCGGTGATGCGCAGGTCGGCGTCGTCGGCGCAGGATGCCAGGTGGTAGGTCGGCATACCCGTCGAACGCAGCAGCGCGAAATCCTCGAGGTCGCCGGTGGCCTTGCTCACCCGCCCGTAGACGCAATCCGAGACGACGACCTCGGGGCGCGACTCCCGCGGCACGCGGAAGCGCAGGACGAAGGGTTCGCCGCTCTTGGCCCGGCGGTCGCTCTCCTCGCGCGTGAGCTCGCGCATGCCCGGATTGTAAAGCCATCCGCCGCCGGGGCTTTCCGGCGCCGCGGATGCGGGCGTAAAGTCCCGGTACGCAAGCCCCTTTTCGAAAATCGCCCAGGCCGCCCGGCGATGGATCTCCAGGCGTTCGGATTGACGGTAGAACTCGTCCCAGCCCAACTCGAGCCACTGCAAACCTTCATAGATGGAATCCAGCGAGGTCTGCGTGTTGCGTTCGACGTCCGTATCGTCAATGCGAAGCACGACGGCGCCGCCCTGATGGCGGGCATAAAGCCAGTTAAAAATGAATGTCCGGGCGCCGCCAATGTGAAGGTAGCCGGTGGGCGAGGGCGCAAATCGCACGCGTGTCATGCTTTGGACTTTTCAGCATAGCTTATTACCGCCCACTCCCTGCCGCTGGGGCCAAGCAGTGGCAGGCGGAGGTCGACTGGTACCGCGCGCAGGATCTCGCTTTCGGTTCCGAGGCACGCCGGAAGTGGTTCTTCGCGATGGCCGAGCGGGCGCCGGCGGTGCTGCGCCAGCCTCCCGCCGGGGACGAAACAGCATCGTCGAGTGGGGCATGCGCAGGGTGACTTCCATGGTTTGACCCGCTTGCAACTCAAAGCTCTACCAGCACGCCCGCCGCGCATACCGGCGATTGGCGGCCGAGAGTCCGGACGACTGAGGAACCGCCCTCCGCGCAAGGGCTCGAACCCGGCGTGCGCCGGACCTATAATGGACGTTTCATGGATCACCTGCTGAGCTTGGTTTTGTTCATTCCGCTGGCCGGCCTGGTTCCTCTCGTCCTGATTCCTTCGTCCAACCGGAACGCGATCCGGTTGACCGCCATCGGTTTCGCGGGCCTCAGTTTTGTTGCGTCTCTTTTCCTTTGGGCGGGATTTGACCCCCGGCAGGATTTCCAGTTTGTCGAGCGCGTCCCCTGGATTCCCTCTATCGGCGCGTCCTATCACCTGGGCATCGACGGCATCAGTTTGCTGCTGGTGGTGATGACCACCCTGGTGGGGTTGCTCGCCATCCTTTCCAGTTGGAACGCCATCCAGCACCGGGAGAAGGAATACTACGCGTTCTTCCTGGTCCAGCAGACGGGCATGCTGGGTGTCTTCATGGCCCTCGACGCCCTGCTCTTCTTTGTGTTCTGGGAGCTGACCCTGATCCCGATGTACTTCATCATCGCGATCTGGGGCGGTCCCCGGCGGGCGTACGCCGCCATCAAGTTCGTCATTTACACCCTCATTGGTTCGGTGCTGATGCTGCTCGGCATCCTCACCCTCTACGCCCAGCACCGCGAGCAGTTCCAGACCGCCAGCTTTGCGCTCGCGGACCTGATGAAGGTGCAAATGCCGGAGGCGATGGGATGGTGGGTCTTCTGGGCGCTGTTTCTGGGATTCGCCGTCAAGGTGCCGATGTGGCCCTTCCACACCTGGCTGCCGGATGCGCACGTCGAGGCGCCGACGGCTGGTTCGGTGGTGCTGGCCAGCGTGTTGCTCAAACTGGGCACCTACGGTTTTATCCGCTTCTCGCTGCCGCTGCTGCCGGACGCGGCTCGCGATCCTGGCATCGTCAGCGTCGTCGCGCTGCTTTCGATTATCGCCATCGTCTACGGCGCCCTGACTTCGCTGATGCAGACGGACTGGAAAAAACTGGTGGCGTATTCTTCGGTCAGCCACCTGGGTTTTTGCACGCTCGGCATTTTCGCGCTGAATCCGATGGGCATCGCCGGCAGCGTGTTGCAGCAGGTGAACCACGGCATTTCCACCGGCATGCTCTTTCTGATCGTTGGCGTGGTTTACGAGCGCCGCCATACGCGCGACATCGCCCAATACGGCGGGCTGCTGCGCGTGATGCCGGTGTTCACCATGATCTTCCTGATCGCGGCGTTGAGTTCCATGGGGATGCCGCCGCTGAACGGCTTTATCGGGGAGATGGCGATCCTGCAAGGCGTCTACCAGATGTCCTTCTGGTGGGCTTTCTGGTGCGCCGTAGGCATCGCGTTGGGCGCGGCCTACCTGTTCTGGCTGTTCCAGCGGACCATGCTCGGGACGCTCACGGAGGCGAATGCGAAACTAAAGGACTTGTCCCCGCGGGAGATCCTGGTATTCGCCCCGCTGGTGCTCTGGGCGTTTTCGATCGGGCTGTATCCCAGGCCTTATTTCGAGGTGATGGAGCGCTCGGTCGCCCAGATCGTCGAGCGGGTCCGGCCGGGCTATCACGCCCAGCACCACCTGCCGAATCCGCTGGACATCGGCTCCCGCGCCGCGGCGTCACAATGAAGCCCCGCGGCACGGGCAGCGCGCGCTTGAACGCCTTCAGCTTAGCTGAAGTTCCGCTGCACGCGAAAGCGTGCGCCACCCAGCATTCGGCGGAACTGAAGTTCCGCTGCACGCTAAACTTAGAGTTCCGCCGCGGACTTCTCGGCCAGGTCGCCCACGATCGGCAGCGAGTAATTCTGGTTCTGCGAAACTTTGACCAGCATGAAGATCATCGCCCCGATCACGGCCAGCTCCAGCAGGCTTCCCAGCGGAAACCCGCCATGCACCACCCGCAGGAAGGGGCGGACCACCTGGTTTACCAGCAGCCACGCCACGAATAAATACAGTGCCTGGAACGCGTGAAAGCGCGCCACCCGCTCGGTCCGGAACCGTTCCGCCGCCAGCACGGCGATGGCGGCGATCCAGCCCACGTAAGGAATGTAACAGAGCAGCGCGGCGCGGTTGGCTGGCATGCGCGTCAGCGAATCGCCCGTGGCCGGAGGATAGCTGACCGGCTGGCGCGCTCCGCAGGCCCCGCAGTAGAAATCCTGCTCGCGGACCGCTTTTCCGCATTGGCTGCAATAAGGCATGGGGGTCACCGGACCGTCTGGGCCGAGCTCCAAACGTCCTCTTTCACTTGAACATACGGTATGACAGCCGCAAAGGTTCATTCAAGTGCGCCGCTGGGACCGCCCGGATATGATGAGGAGGAGCCGTCCGCCGCCGTGCCGCGCCCCGATTCCGATTTGCCGCCCCCTTCCGCCCCTGCCTGGCGGAATCCCGCCCAGCCGGTCCTGATTTCCCTCAGCCGCGCGGGTGGCTTGTTGCCGATGTTGCGCCCTATCGTGCGCTATTGGGCGGAGGTGGAGGTTCACGTCTACGCCCTGTCCGTCGCGGCGGCGGTGCTGCTGTCGTTCTTCCCCTTCCTGATTGTGATGGTTTCGCTGTTTCGCTACGTCTTCGAGTGGCCCGCCGGCGTGCGCGCCATCGAGATCGCTCTGGCGGACTTCTTCCACCCCGACCTGTACGAGTTCCTGCGGCGCAACCTGCTGCAAACCGTCTACGCTTCGGCCAAGGCGCACGGCGGCGTGCAGCTCACCTCGCTGTTTCTGCTGCTGTTCACCGCCAACGCGGTGTTTGTGCCGTTCGAGGTGGCGCTCAACCGGGCCTGGGGCGTCACGCAGAACCGCAGCTATATCAAGAACCAGTTGGTTTCCCTCGGTCTTATTTTTGTTTGCGGCAGCCTCGCCCTGGCCTCCTTTGCCCTCACCGCGCTGAACCGCGAATTCCTGGCGGGCTGGACGTGGCTTCCCGCCTGGGCCGCGATTGCCGCCTTCAAAGTGCTGGCCGTTCCCATGTCGATTCTGGCCCTGGCGCTCATGTACTGGCTGCTGCCGAACCGGCCCGTGCGATTCCTGAGCGTGGCGCCCACCGCCGTGCGGGTGGGCCTGGCCCTGGAAGTTCTAAAATGGTTGAGCCGCTTCGCCTGGCCCCTGGTGGAGGCGAAGTTACGCTACGAGTACGGTCCGTTCCGGATTTCCGTCGGCATTCTGCTTTGGAGTTTCGCGGCGGCGATGATCATCCTGGCGGGCGCGGACCGGCTCGCCCGCAAAGCCCGGGCCTGAGAGACCGGCATCGAACATTCAGCAACGGGAAACACATGGCGGAATTCCTGGTGGCCCTGTTTTGTATTCTGGCGATCGTATGGCTCGGACGTTCCGGCGGCGGTTGAGGCGCGTCCCGACCGGGCGGGCGGCCCGGCAGAGGTTGTTGAAGACCCGCGGCGATTACTCGATCTCGGTGACGAACGCGCCAGCCAGCGCGGCCTGTTCCCGGCGCACCCGGGCGGCGAGGGCTTCCGCTTCCTCGCGCGTGGCGGCCGCGCCCACCAACACCCGGTACAGCGCGGGCGGCGCTTGCCGGCGCTGCACCCGCGCGAAGCCATAAGCGCGCTCCATCTCGGCCCGTAGTTGCCCGGCCGTGGTTTCGTCGCGGAACGCCCCGACCTGCACCGCAAACCGGCGCGCGGCGGCGTCCGGCTGCGGGTTTTGCGGTGGATCCGGCGCGCGCCCCGCCGGCGCGGCCGGAGCGGAGATCACCTCCAGCCGTACTTTCGCCAGTCCGGCGATCACCATGTCCAACAATTCCGCCGCCTTGCGCGAGAGATCGATAATCCGCCCGTCGATGAACGGCCCGCGGTCGGTGATCCGCACCTCGACTTGCTTCAAATTGGTTAAGTTTGTCACGCGCACCCACGTTTCGAACGGCAGGGTACGGTGCGCCGCGGTCATGCCGTTCATGTCGTACGTTTCCCCATTTGCGGCTTGCCGGCCGTGGTAGGGGTAACCGTACCAGCTCGCGATGCCGGTCTCGGTCCAACCCGGCGGCCGCGGAATCGCCTTCGGCGCGGACGCGGGCGGCGGCGCGGGAATCCGCGCGCGTTTCGGCTTCTTGCCGCAGCCGGCCAACAGCGCCAGCAACGCCAGGGCTCCCAGCGTGAGCACCTTCATCGATTGTGATACTATCGTGCGCTTGCCGCGGGCGGCAATCTCTTGCCCCATGACTACCTGGACCCAGAACTACGATCCTTTTGGAAACGCGTGGCTATCGACGGCCGTGGCCGCCACGCCGGTCGTGCTGCTGTTTTACCTCCTCGCCGTGCGAAAAGTCATTGCCTACCGCGCGGCGTTGTACTCCTTTGCCGTAGCCGTCGTCCTGGCCGCGTTCGTGTTCGGCATGCCGGGGCCGATGCTCGCCGGGGCGGTGGCGCACGGACTGGTGTATGCCGTAGTCCGCATCGCCTGGACGCTGCTCGCCGCCGTGTTCGTCTATGAGTTGACGGTCGCCAGCGGACATTTCGAGGTCATCAAGGAGTCGATTGGCGGCGTCACCCCGGACCGCCGCCTGCAAGTGCTGCTCATCGCCTTCGCCTTCGGCGCGGTGCTGGAGGGCGCGGGCGGCGGCGGCGCGCCGGTCGCCATCGCTGGCGCCATGATGGCCGGTCTTGGGTTCCGCCCGTTCGACGCCGCGGTGCTGTGCTTGATCGCGAACACGGCGCCGGTCGCCTTCGGCGGCGTCGGCAATCCCATCCGCGTGCTGGTGGCGGTCACCGGCCTGCCCGAGGCCGACCTCAGCGCGATGGTCGGCAGGATTCTGCCATTCACCGCCCTGATCCTGCCTTTCTGGCTGGTGCGCTCGATGACTGGTTGGCGTGGCACCTTGGCCGTCTGGCCGGGCTGTCTCGCCTGTGGGGCGGTGTTCGGCGCATGCCAGTTCTACTGGTCGAACTATCAGGACGCCGCGCTCGTTGACATTATCGGCGGCATGGTCACGCTGCTGGTGCTCGCCTTTTTCTTCCGCGCCTGGCGGCCGGCGGAAACCTGGCGCTATCCCAATGAGCCGCCGCCCACCCTCCAGCCGCGCCCCTACACGCCGCGGGAGATCGTCCACGCCTGGTCGCCGTTCCTGCTGCTGTCCGCCTTCGTGATCCTCTGGGGCATGCCCGCGATGAAGCAGGTGCTGAACGCCACCACCGTGAGCATTCCGGCGCCCTGGCTGCACAATCAGGTCATCCGGGTCGCGCCGGTCGTCGACCAGCCGCATGCCGAACCCGCCATCATGGAGTTCGCCTGGCTCTCGGCGGTCGGTTCGGCTACGTTTCTCGCCGGACTGATCTCCGGTCCGATTCTCGGCCTGAGCATCCGCCGCACCTTTGAGGTGTTTTTCCGCACCTGTTACCGCATGCGTTTCAGCATGCTCGCGATTCTGGGTATGCTGGGCCTCGGCTTCGTCACCCGCTACTCGGGCATGGACGCGGTGATGGGTCTCGCCATGACCCATACCGGCTGGCTGTTCCCGTTCTTCGGCACCATGCTCGGCTGGCTCGGCGTGGCGCTCACGGGAACCGACGCGGGGTCCAATGCGCTGTTCGGCAGCTTGCAGGTGATCACCGCGCACCGCCTGGGCATCAGCGAGGTGCTGATGGCCGCGGCCAACTCCGCGGGCGGCGTGATGGGCAAGATGATCGACGCGCAGTCGATCATCGTCGCTTGCGCGGCGGTCGGCGAGGAAGGGCGCGAGGGCGATCTGTTCCGCGCGGTGCTCTGGCACTCCATCGCGCTTGCCGCCATCGTCGGCCTGATCGTCTACTGGTTCGCCTATCACGGCCAGCAGTTCATCCCCGCGGGGCGCGTCTGGGGCGGTTGAAGAGCTTCGAGGGCGGAAACATTTTCTTCATGGCATGTTTTAGAGTCCCGGCGGGCCTCCTTCGCGCATTTTTTTCTTGACATCGCCGGGGAAGCACTCTATATATGAATCACCTGCGATTTTTTCAATCGCAAAGTTTGATGTTAGGGAGAATCAATCGATGAAGACCGCAACGAAGAAGGCCGCGAAGAAAGCTCCGGCGAAGAAAGCCGCGGCGAAGAAGAAGAAGTAAGCAAGACGTCCCAGGAGGACGTGGAAACCTTCCCCAGACCCCGGGCTCTCCCGGGGTCTTTCGTTTTTAGGGCGGCGTGCGATGATACCTCTGACGATGTTCGCCCGCGCCGCCGTCCTGCTGCTGGCCTTCCTCCCTTCCCTTCCCGCGCACGTCCTCAGCATCAGCAACGGCGAACTCGCGGTGGACGGCGTCCGCGCGCAATACCAGTTGCGCATGCCCGTCTACGAAACGCCGCACATCCGCGACCCCCGCGACCTGCTGCGGGCGGTGCGTTTCTTCGCCCGGGGCGAGGAAGCGCGGCGTTCCGGCGAGCGCTGCGAACAACGGGCGGCCGACGGCGTGATCGTCTGCGAGACCACCCTGGAGTTCTCTTTCGCGCCCGAACGCCTGGAGGTGGAGTGCCTGCTGCACTCGATCACCGTGCCCAACCACGTACACCTGTTGCGCGCCAGCAGGGGATCGGGCAAAGACCAGGCGGCGTTCGACCTGTCGTTCACCCGCGCCGAACTGCGTTTTGTTCCTCCTTCGGGGTTCGAACTGGGCGTGAAACATACGGCCGCCGGGGCGATGCGGATGTGGGGCGGCATCGAGCAGTGGTTGTTCCTGCTCACCTTGGCGGTGGCCGCCCGCGGCCGGCGCGAGTGGGCGGCCCTGGTGGGATCGTTCCTGGCCGGACTGGTGCTCTCGGCCGTGATCACGCGGCGTTCCGGGTGGGAACCGGCGCCGCAGTTTGTCGAATCGGCGATGGCGCTGACCGTCGCCTACCTGGCGGTGGAGGTGCTGGCGCTGCCCAAGGGAGGTTACCGGTGGCTGATCGCCGCGGTGCTGGGCGTGTTCCACGGATGGTATTTCAGCCTGTTCCTGGTCAACTCCGGTTATCCGGCGGCGCCGGTGCTGGCGGGAGCGTCGGCGGCGGCCGCGCTGCCGGCGGGGCTCTTCGCCTGGGGACTTGCCCAGGCCGGCCGCCTGCTTCCGCCGCCGCGCGTGGCGCAGGCGCTGGCCGGGTTGCTGGTTTGCGCGGGCCTCGGCTGGTTCTTCCTGCGGCTGGGGAGCGGCTGAGCGCGCCGCGCGCCGAGGGTACTATAAGGAATACACCGTTATGCTCCCTGAAAACCTCACTGAGGGTCTTACCTTCGACGACGTGTTGCTGCTTCCGGCCCTCAGCGACGTCATTCCCGCCGAGACCGATACCCGCACCCGGCTGACGCGCCGGATTGCCCTCAACATTCCCATCCTCAGCGCCGCGATGGACACCGTCACCGAGTCGCACCTGGCCATCGCGCTGGCGCGGGAAGGCGGGATCGGCATCATCCACCGCAACATGCCCATCGAGCGGCAGGCCGAAGAAGTGGACCGGGTCAAGCGCAGTGAAAGCGGCATGATCGTCGATCCGGTCACCATGGCGCCGCACCAGCGCATTTCCGAAGCGCTCGAGGTCATGCGGCGCTTTCGCATCTCCGGAGTGCCGGTGACCAAGGACGGCAAACTGGTAGGCATCCTGACCAACCGCGATCTCCGCTTTGAGACGCGCTTCGATCTGCCCATCGACAACGTGATGACCAAGGAGAACCTGATCACGGTTCCCGTGGGCACCACGCTCGAGCAGGCCGAGGAGATCCTGCACCGCCACCGCGTCGAGAAACTGCTGGTGGTGGACGAACACTACAACCTGAAAGGCTTGATCACGGTCAAGGACATTCAGAAGAAGTTGAAATACCCGAACGCGGCCAAGGACGAACAGGGGAGGCTGCGGGCGGGCGCGGCGATCGGCGCCACCGGCGACTTCCTCGAACGGGCCCAGGAACTGGTGCGGAAAAAGGTGGACGTGCTGGTGATCGATACCGCCCACGGCCACACCACCCGGGTGATGGCGGCGATCCGGGCGGTCAAACACGCTTTGCCCGACGTCGACCTGGTGACGGGGAACGTCGCGACGTTCGAGGGAGCACGCGATCTGATCGCCCTGGGCGTGGACGGCATCAAGGTCGGGATCGGCCCCGGCTCCATCTGCACCACCCGCGTGATTTCCGGCGCGGGCGTGCCGCAAATCACTGCCATCGCCGAAGCCGCGCGGGCCGCCCGCAACACCGGCGTCCCCGTCATCGCCGACGGGGGCATCAAGTACTCGGGCGACATCACCAAGGCGATCGCCGCGGGCGCCGATTGCGTCATGATCGGCTCGCTGTTCGCCGGCACCGAGGAGAGCCCGGGCGAAACCATTCTCTATCAGGGCCGCACGTTCAAGAGCTACCGCGGCATGGGCTCGCTGGGCGCCATGGCGCAGGGCTCCAGCGACCGTTACGCCCAGGATCCCAACGCCAAGCTGGTGCCCGAGGGGATCGAGGCGCGCGTCCCGTTTAAAGGCATGCTCGCCGAGATGGTCTTTCAACTCGTCGGCGGCGTGCGCGCCGGCATGGGGTATTGCGGGTGCCGCACCATTGAAGAGTTGAAGGAAAAAGCCCGGTTTCTCCGCGTGTCGCCGGCGGGCTTGCGCGAAAGCCACGTCCACGACGTCATCATTACCAAGGAAGCGCCCAACTACCGCGTCGAGTAAACCTGATGCCTATCCCCGCCAACGATTTCCCGCGGATGTGGCGGGACGTCGAAGCCGAGGCGGTGGCCGTGTTCCGCGAGGTCGGCGCCGGGGGCTGGTACATTCTTGGACCGTCCGTGCGCGCTTTTGAGCAGGCGCTTGCCCGGACTTGGGGACTGCCCTATGCCTGCGGCGTCGCCAGCGGCCTGGACGCCCTCGAAATCGCCTTGCGGGCGCTCGGCTGCGGTCCCGGCGCGCGGGTGTTGACCACCCCTGTCTCGGCGTTCGCCACCACGCTGGCCATCGTGCGCCTGGGCGCCGAACCCGTCTTTGCCGACATCGACGAATACGGACTGATTGACCTTGCCGCCTGCCGCGAGGCCTTCGCCCGCGACCCGGACCTGCGCTGGTTTGTGCCCGTCCATCTCTACGGTCATGCGCTGGATCCCGCCCGGCTCCGCGCCCTCCACGCAGAAACCGGGTGCGTCATGGTCGAGGACTGCGCCCAATCGATCGGCACGCCGTCCGGCTTGACGGGCGAAGCCGCCGCCACCAGTTTCTACCCCACCAAGAACCTGGGCGCGCTCGGCGACGGCGGCGCGCTGCTCACCCGGAGCGAGGCGGTGGCCGCCGCCGCCCGCGCTTTGCGCGACTACGGACAGACCGCGAAATACCGCCATGCGCACGTCGGCTGGAACAGCCGTCTCGACGAACTGCACGCCGCCTTGCTGCACCGCGTCTTTCTGCCCCGGCTGGATGGCTGGACGGCGCGGCGGCGTGAAATCGCCGCGCAATATTTGGCGGGCATCCGGAACCCGGCGATCCGCGTGCCCGGCGCTCCGTCCGGCGCCGTCAGTTGCTGGCATCTGTTCCCGGTGCTGGTGGACGACCGGGCTGCCCTCCTGCGCCACCTGCGCGCCGAGGAGATAACCGGCGGGGAGCACTATCCGGTGGCGATACCCGATCAGCCCGTCATGCAAACCGTCCGCTGGCATGCCGCCGGTTCCCTCGAGCGCGCCCGGGCCTGGTGCCGCGCCGAGGTCAGCCTCCCGATCCACCCTTACTTGACGGATCTGGAAACCAGCCGCGTGATCGAGGCTTGCAACCGCTATTCGCCCGGCCGGTGACCTCTGTGGAGCAAGCCTCCGGCTTGCGATTGCGTTAAGAACAAGTCGGAGACTTGTCCCACGGGTGCGAGAGTGGAGCAAGCCTCCAGCTTGCTATTGAGCTGGACAAGTCGGAGACTTGTCCTCGGGCATGAGTAGAGCAAGCCTCCGGCGTGCCCCTAAAGGCCCATCCTGGACGTCAGCCAGCCCGCCAGGCCGGCAAAGGCGAAGACCCATAACGTATCCCAGCAGGTGAGAATGACAAAGGCGGCCGAGACCAGCGCGATCAGCGCCAGCGCCGGACTGGTGAGGGCGTCGCGGGCCAGCGCCACCGAAGCCGCCAGAATCAGGCCGGCGGCGGCGAAGACGGCGCCTTCAATCGCTCCCCGGACGATGGGGTGATCCGCGCGCCGCCCCAGGTAGCGCAGCAGCGGAATGATCAGAAACGCCGGAGTGGTCATGGCCAGCCACGCCACCGCCGCACCGGGAACTCCCGCGGCGAAGTAGCCGACTCCCACAATGTAAAGACCGTTCGGACCCGGCACGGCGCGTCCGGCGGCCACGGCCGCGTTGAACTGGCGCTCGGTGAGCGCCCGGCGGTCCACGACGAGGTCGCGGTGCACCATCGGCAGCGAAGCCAGTCCGTTGAAGCTCAGCAGGGTGGCTTTGAGAAGCAGAAAGTAGAGAACCAGCAGGTTCATGCCGTGACCTCTTCCCGCCAGCAGGCGCCGGCCAGCGACGCAGCGGCCAGGATCCAGACGGGGGACCAGCCCGCGCTGAGCGAAAGTCCGAGCGCGCCCAGGGTGAGGACCGCTGTGCGGAGCGCCTGCCGGGGGCTCAGGTAGCGGCTGACCAGTTGGTAAGCGCCGCCGGCCATCAGTCCGACGGCGGCCGCCAGCATCCCGCCGATTACCGCCGCGGCGCCGGAATACCGCTCCAGCACCCCGTACATAGAACAAAACGCGACGGTCGCCGCGGAGCCCGGCAGGGAACTGACCAGCGCGGCGCCCAGCGCGCCCGGCCAACCCCGCAGATGCCATGCGCAGCCTACGCAGAAGGCAAGCAAGTTGGTGCCGGGCGTCACGCGCGCCAAGGCGAAAATCAGCCCATAGGTCTCCGGCGAGAGCCATTTGCGGCGCTCGACGAGTTCCTGGTAGAAAACCGCTATGGTTGGCTCGCCGCCGCCGAAGGTGAACGTCACCACCCGGAAGAAAAGTCCGATCAGAGCGCCAAACATCGTCGACAGCGTAGCATCGGCGCGGCGGACGGGCGCCGGCAGGCTGGTTGCGGGGTTTGGCGGCGGACGGTATAAAGGGAGACGTGCGCATGCTGCTTCTGGCCGCGCTGCTGGCTTGCGCCGCGCGGCTGCCGGCGGCGGAATCGCTAGGGTTGATCGCGGTGCGCGGTCCGGTTTGGGCGGATGGGGCGCGCATCCAAGGGGGTCCGGTGCGAGCCGGGCAGACGATCCGGACGGACGCCCAGGCGACCGCCCGCCTGGAATTGCGCTCCCTCGAAGTTGTTCTCCTGAACCACTCGGAGCTCCGGCTGGAGCCCGCGGGTCCGGTGTTGTCGGGAGGCGCCGCCGAGTTTTCCTGCCGCAGGCAAAGACTTACGGTTGGGGTGGCCCGCCTCCGGGCGCAGCTTGCCCCCGAGACCGCGCTGACGGCGACGGCCGGGCAGCATGGCCAGGCGCGGATCGAGGTCCGGCGAGGCGCCGCGGTCATCCTGGACCCGCGGGGCCCGGCGCTGGCTTCGATGACGGCGGGGCAGACGCTCGAGTTCGGATTGGCGGCGCGGCAGCGAGCTGGGGCGGCACCCACGCGCGGCCGCAGCGGCGGGCAGGCGCCGGAGATTCTGGGCAGACGCAGCGGCGGCCACGCGCCAGGATTCCCCGCCGCATCTGCCGCCGGCGCCGCGCCCGAGGCAGCGCCGGAAACAGAGTACGTCGTCGTTCCGGCGGGCCCCGCCAGCGGGCCTGTCTCCGGGCGAAGCGATTAGGACCCGGCCATGCTCCCTGTCGCGATCTTCGCACGCTGGCTGGCGGTGGCCGTGGCCGTCCCCGCCGCGCTGGCGCAGCCTTCCCATCCCGCGGTGGCCGCGCGGCAGGCGTTCGACGTGGTGGACACCGCTGCCCGGCCCGGCTTCGCCGAGGCCCAGCGCTGCGCTCAGGCGCACGCGTCGCTGTTCGGGCTGGTTCGCTCCGATCAGTTGTACCTGGTGCATTACCGCGCCGGGTATTGCGAACTGTTCGCCGCCCTGGCCAGCGGCGATACGCAGCGCTACCAGAAAGCCGCCCGGGACTTCACCCAGGCGATCGCGCTCTGGCCGCATGGGAAACGGGAATCGGCGCCGCTGGGACTGCGCATCCTGCCGCTCATCGCGCGCATGGAGCGGGGCCGGATGGCGGGCTCCTATCCGGATTCGCGGGAGCAACTCGCGGCCCTCGCGGGCGGCGCGGCGTGCGCCGATTCGCCGGTGATGGCGGCGTCGTTTTGCGAGGCGCTGGTGGATACGGCGCGGGCGTGGGTCTCCTGGCTGGCCGGGCAGCGCGACGCCTGGCAGGAAGCCGTGCAGGCTTTCGCCCTGGCGCCCACGACTCCGCTGTCCCGCACGGCGCAAGCCTGGCGGGACTGGGCGGAAGGACAGCGCCTGCTCCAGGAACGCAACCTCCCGGAAGCGGCGCGTTTACTGCCGCTGGCCGTGCGCGCGCTGGCCGAACAAAGCGCGGCCGAGTATCCCGATGTAGTCACTTTGCTCGGCCCGCGGCCGGCGTTCGCCGCGATGCACTTTCAGACCGGCAGAGTGCTGGCGGAAGCGGGCCAGCCCGCGCCAGCCATCGATCACTTCACCGCGGCGCTCGAGGCCAAGCCGGATCTGTCGCGGGCGCTGTATTTGCGCGCCCGGGAACGGGAAAAGCTGGACCTCGGTCCCGCGGCCTTCGAGGACTATGGCCAAGCCGTCCGCCTGGCGCAGCAAGCCAATGACACGACCTGGGCCATCGGCGATGCCTTCTTCCGGCGGGGACTGCTGCGGTACCGCGAGCAAAAGTATGCCGAGGCGCGCGCCGAATTCATGAACGCGCTCGGCAGCCCGCTGTCGGAGGTGTCGCGCGCCGATCTGACCGCCTGGCGGGTGCTGGCGGGCGTCGCCGCCGGAGACTGTCTCGCCGCCGGCGTGTTGGAAACGGCCCAGCGCGCGGCGTCGGAGGCGTTTCCGCGCGAGGAAGCGCGCGTGCGCGTCTTTGGCTGCCGTTTTCCGCAGGCCACGGACCTGAGTGCGTTGCTGGCGCTCGAGACATCCGCCGGCGAGCTGCCCGCCGCGCAACGGCTGGCGCTGCGTTCCCGCATCGCGGGCCTGTACGCCGATCAGGGAGTGGCGGCGGAGGACAAGGGCGACAGCGCCGGCGCGGTGGCGGCGTATCAGCAGGCGCTTGCTTACGACGACAGGAACGCCAAGGCGCTGTTCAACCTGGGCGCGATTCACCTGGACCGCAAGCAGTACGCGCAGGCGGAAACGCATTTTCGCGCCCTGGTGCAAGCGCAACCGGAAGACCACGAGGCGCTGTACTGGCTGGCCGAAGCCGTGCTGGCGCAGAATCCGCCCGCGCCGCGGCGCGCGGAAGCCTGCGAATATTTGCAGCGCTCCCTCGCCGTGGCCGACGTGGAGCGGCGGAATCAGTTCCAGCGCGCGTTCGACGCCGCCCGCTGTTCGCGTTGAGCAAGACGCCCTTGGTGAGTTGACGGACGGCCCGGGCCGCCGATACGCTGAACTAGTCGAGCCCAGGAGGCCCCACCATGTCTTTGACGCGACGCCGCTTTCTTGAATCCGCCACCGCGACCACGCTCACCGCCGCCGCTTTGGAAGCCGCGCCGGGCAAACTGCCCCACCGCCCATTCGGCAAAACCGGGGTCCGGGTGCCCATTCTGGCCTTCGGCTCCGGCAGCCGCTTCCTAATGTACAAGGAAGAAGAACGCGCCCTGGAAGCCTTGAACCGCGCCATCGATCTGGGCATCACCTACATCGACACCGCGTACGCGTACGGGAACGGATTGAGCGAAGAGCGCATCGGCAAGCTCATGCCCGCCCGGCGGCGCGAGGTGTTTTTGGTCACCAAGATCAACGAGCGGGATCCGGACAAGGCCCAGCGCATCATCGAGGGCAGCTTCCGCCGGTTGCAAACGGACCGCATCGACGTCATTCACGTCCATGGACTGGCGCACGAAGAAGACCTGGCGCGCATCGAGGCCAAGGGCGGTTTGCTGGATGTGCTTCGCAAGCTTCGGGACCAGAAAGCCATCCGGTTCATGGGCGTCACCAGTCACACGAACCCGGAGGTGCTGGCCAAGGCGCTCGAGCGGCACGATTTCAACTGCACCCAGATGGCTTTGAACGCCGCCCTGATGGGAGCGGCGGCGTTCACGCCGCAAGGCCAGTACGCGCCAGGGTTCGTGCCGAGCTTTGAAACGCTGGCTTTGCCGGTGGCGAACCGGAAAGGGTTGGGCGTGATCGCCATGAAGGTGTTCGCGCAGGAGAAACTGCTGGGCAAAGCGCCGGTAGAGAAACTATTGCAGTATTCGCTGTCGCTGCCGGTCGCCACCTGCGTGCTGGGCATGCCGCAACTCGAACACATCGACCGTAATGTCCAGGTGGCGCGCAGTTTCCGGCCCCTGCCGGCGGACGAGAAGAAGCGCCTCTCCGGCGAATTGGCAAGCACCATGAAGGCGGCGGTGGATCGCCACTTCGCCGATCACGTGGACGCTTGAGCTGTCGATCCGGTCCGGTCCGCCGCCGCGGGGTGGTGCGTGTTCCCTGGCGAACGGCCTGACCGGCGCTACTGCCGCGCGAAATTCCGCATGTAGCTCCGCAAGCTCTCGTCGTCGGGTACCGGCAGTCTGGCTTCCACCGGCGGCAGCGGCGGAAACGGCGCGTGCGGCGCGGTTTGATACCAGTACGCCACCGACGAAAAGTCGCTGGCATGCACGTTGCCGTGCCCGTGCTCGATGGTCACCCGGATGGATTTCGTAAACATTACCGGATCCTCAATGTGGAAGCGGTACATGCTCCATTTTCCCGAGTACGCGCCGGGGCCTTCCGTCGGGTCGGCCAGCGAGATGCCGTGGTACGGCATGGGATTGAACCCGCCCGGGTAGCCCCAGGCCGCGCAGAAGTAATCCTCGGTTCCGGTCCCGATGAGGGAAGGCGTCGATTCGCCGTCGATGAAGATCATGTCGTCGCCCTCGCCGAACCACGTGAACCCGGGAATGGGATCCAGGTGGTCAATCGAAAGCACGCAGCCGACGTAATGCCCCCGCCCGGTCGCCTCGAACAGGGTGTAGTTGTCCTTGCCGTCCAGGTTGACGATTTCGTTGGAACGGGCAAACCCGGTGTTCCGCGCCTGCTCGAGCACGGATCGCGTGGGGTTCTCCCGGCGCCACTGGGCGTGGAAGAGCAGCGAGCCCTCGGGCAGCGCAGGCAGGGACTCCCAGTCCACGTAGTAATACAGCGCGCCGGCGGGCTGCGCCCCCTGGTTTTCGATGGTGATGCGGGCGCTTTTGGCGAAGGGCATCGGGAAGAAGCAGTTCATGGCCGCGCGCTGGTTGCGCATCGCGCCGCCGCCCGTCACCATGGTGAGCGGCACGGACCAGAAGTTCGAGACGCGGGCGTGGCCGACGCCGAAGAAGTCGCCGACCGGGCACTCGACCGACGGCGAGCTCTCGCCGTCCCAGTAGGCGCGCAACACGAGGCGGCGCAGGTAATGGGGCTCCTGGTCGCTGATCGTGATCCAGATATGGCGGATGCAGCCGGGCCCCTGGATGTCGGCCAGCGTGTGGGTTTGTCCGGGCTCCACTACGTAACGGTCGGCGTTCTTGCCCGTGCGGTCCCAACTGGACTCGCGCCGGCGTCTCCCGGGGCGGGCCAGGAACAACTGGTCCAAACCGCCCGGAAGGCCGGTGGCTCCTCCGCGCGGCTGGGCCTGGGCCACCGCGCCGGCAGCGGCGGCGGCGCCGGCGCCGGCGAACAGCCGGGAAAGAAAACTTCTGCGGCGGGAAGGAATCGGCATCGTCTTTCGTCACCTCCAGAACCCTCTATGGTGGCCCGGCCCCGCGCGCGGCTCAAGCCCCCCTTGAAACGCTGGGACGCCGTGAACCATCCATAAACTACGAGTGGCACCCTGGCGCACCGCGGAGAAACTGCTGGCCGCCTACTTCGCCTACGCCGCGGCCGTGGCCTTCTGGCTTCCCATCGACGCCCGCATCCAGTGGGGCGTCGCGTTGCTCAACGCCGCCCTGATCTCGAGCTACTTCGTGCTGGCGCGCGCGGAAGCTCTGGGTCTGCGCTGGGTGTCCTTCTTCCGCGACTGGTACGTCCTTCCGCAGATGCTGCTGGCGTACAAGGAAATGGGCTGGTTCGCGCTGCCGCACGGCGACTTCGCGCGGGAGCGCGCGTGGCTGCGGTATGACCACCTGGTGTTGTACGACCTGGGGCTGAAACGGACGATCGAAAGCCTCGGGCCGCTGCCGCCTTCGGTGCTCGAGATTTCGTACTCACTTGTGTACACCATCGCGGCGTTTTGCACCGCGGCGCTGTACCTGACCGGGCGGCGCCGGCTCGTCGACACGGCGCACGCCGCCTTCCTGATTGGGATCCTGTCCGCGTATGCGCTGTTTCCCTTCTTCCCGTCCGAACCGCCTCGGACGGTTTTCGCCGGCCAGGACCTGCCGGCGCACCTGACCATCTTTCGCCAGTTCAACCTTTGGCTGCTGGGGGGCTACGGGATCCACACCAGCGTCTTTCCCAGCGCGCACGTCTCGGGCGCGTTCGCCGGCGCGTTCGCGGTGCGGCGCCTGCTGCCGGACCGGCCTTGGCTCGGCCGCGCGCTGCTGGCGCTGGCGGTTTCCATCGCCACGGCGACCGTCTACGGCCGCTACCATTTCGTGGTGGACGCCGTGGCGGGGCTGGCGTTGGCGTTCCTGGCCGATTGGTGGATCCGGCGGCGTTTGAGTACGCTGAAAAGATGGGAGTGATCGAGTTGCGGCGCTTCGTCCGCGCCGTCCCGCGCCGGGTGCGCGAGGCGCGCATGTTCGCCCGCGCGATGAAGTCCCCCCATCACCCGATCCTCGCGCAGATCGTGCCGATTCGGCGGTGCAATCTCTCCTGCACCTACTGCAACGAGTTCGACCGCGTCTCGCCGCCGGTGCCCACCGGAGAAATGCTGGAGCGGATCGACCACCTGCACCGCCTCGGGACCACGATCATCACGATCAGCGGCGGCGAGCCCATGCTGCATCCGGACCTCGACCGGCTGATACAGCGCATCCGCCAGGGCGGCGCCATCGCCACGCTGATCACCAACGGCTACTTCCTGACGCCCAGCCGCATCCGGTGCTTGAACCGCGCCGGGCTCGACTACCTGCAAATCAGCATCGATAACCTCCAGCCCGACGACGTTTCCAAGAAAAGCCTGCGCGTCCTCGACCGCAAACTCGAGTGGCTGGCCGCGCACGCCGAATTCGGGGTCACCATCAATTCCGTGCTGGGCGCGGATCTGGCCAATCCCGAGGATGCCCTGGCCGTTTCGCGCCGCGCCCGCGCCCTGGGATTCGCCAGCACCGTGGGCGTCCTGCACGATCATCAAGGACAGTTGAAGCCGCTCGGCCCCCGCCATCAGAGCGTTCTCGCCGAGATCCTCAAACTCGAGAACTCGCTGTTCTCCTTCGCCCACTTCGACCGGTTTCAGAACAATCTGGCGCGCGGCCTTCCGAACGACTGGCATTGCGGCGCCGGCGGCCGCTTCCTCTATATTTGCGAAGATGGCCTGGTACACTACTGCTCGCAACAGCGCGGGACTCCCGCCATCCCGCTGGCCGAGTATACCCCCGCACACCTGCGCGCCGAGGGCGCGCGCCGGAAAGAATGCGCGCCGTTTTGCACCATCTCCTGCGTCAACCAGACGGCCATGCTCGACGAGTTCCGGACGCGTCCGCGCGAAACGCTCGACGAGATCATCGCCCGGCGCAAGCAGCGCGATCCCGGCTTCCAGCCCCCGCCGCTCGTGAACGCGCTGGCGTGGATGTTTCTCCATCCCCGCAGGCGGGAGTTTTTCGGGAAGGTGGCGCTGCGTGTGCTGCGCGCGGCGCCCGAGGCGCGCACCGGGCGCTAGACCTCAGCGGAGCATCTTGCGCACCGGCGCCGGCGCTTCCCGGCCGTTGGCGCTGGGCAGCAGGGGCAGGTCGCCGGCAAACACTGAGAGCGTCTTGGCCAGTTGGTCGATGTCGGCGCCTTCTTCCACCGGCATTTCGTGTTCCACCCAATTCGACAGCGGAATATTCCGGAAAAAGATCCGTTCCTGGAGAACCAGGCTCTTCTTGTTCATGAACAGAGCCTTGCTCTCCCGCACGTAGTGGCGCTCCTCGACGCGCACATCCGCCAGGAACCCGTCGAGCGCCTGCCGTTTGGTTTGCTCCTCGGTCGCACGAATCGTTTCCTCCATGGTCTTCTTCTGCGACTCGAGCAGCACCCGCGCTTCCGAGAGCGCTTCCCGCTCCTTGGCGATAGCTACCTCCATGCGCGCCTGCATGATGTAGAACGACAGCAGCGCCGACCCGGCCGCCACCAGGACCGGCAGGACGATCCAGAGAAGAGCTTCCACGTTGTCATCATATCGGAAACGGCCGGGAACTCAAGCCGTTGGCCGCCTGTCTAAGGGTGAAATCTAAGAGTACTAAGGGATTTGACCGCGCCCGTCGCGAATTCGGCCGGACTAGTACGTCCGCGTCCCGTGCGACTTGGTGCGGATGCGGTACAAAGAGGTGCGGGCCGTGATGTAAAGCGAATGAAAACCGTCGCCCCAAGCGCAGTTCGAGGGCCGCTCGGGCACCGGAATGGCGCCAATGCGCTTGCCGGCGGCATTGAAGACGTGGATGCGCTCGCCGCCGGCGGCCCACACACGGCCGGCTTCGTCTGTTTTCAGCCCGTCGACTCCGTCGGGGATTTCGCACCAGACGCGGCTGTTGCCCAGCGCGCCATCGCCGGCAATGTCATACACCCGAATCACCTTGGCGCGGCTGTCGGCGACGAACAGGCGCTGCTGGTTGGGCGCCAGGGCGACGCCGTTGGGCCCCTGGCAATCGTCCGCCGCCACCCGCAGCGCGCCCCGCGCGGTGATCTGGTAGACGAGAGATTTGCCCTGGCCGGGGACTCTCAAGTCCGTAAAGTAAATGTCACCCGTGATCGAGTACACCAGATCGTTGGGCGCGACGACTCCCTCGCTGGCCAGCGCCGTGACTTGGCCGTCCTTCTCGATGCGCACCACGCCGCCTTGCCGGCACACGAGCAGCCGTCCCTGGTGGTCAAACGTGAGCCCGTTCGGGTTGCGCAGATCGTCGCGGTACACCGCCGTTTTGCCGTTCTCCCACTTGTGGATCCGAAATACCGGGATGTCGCTGAACAGCACATAACCGCGCCTGCTCCAAACGGGGCCTTCGGTGAAATGGAAGCCGGTGGCCAGCTTCTCGACTGGCATCTGGGGATCGGCGGCCGACCGCATTTCCTCGTCGAACACTTCGATCATGGTGGTCTTCCGTGAGTGTAGCGTCTCGCGGGAGGGCCTCCGGCGGGGAGCGACTCTCGGTCGGTCGGGCACCGGCCCGGCGTGGGGCCGGTCTCCGACCGGCAGGGAATCCTAAGAAGGGGTGCGCCACGGGTGTGGGTGGCGCACGCTTCAGCGTGCAGCGGAACTTTAGTTCCGCCAAATGCCAAAGTTCCGCCAAATGCCAAGCCGCAGGCTGCCGCCTGCGGTGGGGAACTGAAGTTCCCCTGCACCCTGAAGGGTGCGCCACCGGTCGTGGTTCGGCAAGTTGGGGACCGGCCCGGCGTGGCGCCGGCCTCCGACCGGCGTGAGCAAGTCGGAGACTTACTCTACGTGTGGCGTTGGCCTCCCTGCAAAGAGGTCTTCTCTGATCCCGGTTTTGGGGGAGGGACACACCTCCTGAATACCCCTATACTACGGGACGGATGAGCCGCAAACAGGTGTTGCGCGTCCTGGGTACCGGTTTCGGTTTGCTGATCCTGCTCCTGGCGGCCGTCGCTTACCTGGGTTTTCAGAAGACCGTTGAGATTCAATCCAACGCGGCGTCGCTGGTGCGCGCCCAGCTTCTCGACCGCAACCTGCTGGACGCCTTGGACCGGGAGCAGCGCCGGATGAGCGACGTCATGTTCCGGATATTTCTGCGCGGGTCGGGGCGCCCGCTCGACGCTGGTGAAGTCTTGCGGGAAGTCGAGTCCGGCGCTTCCGAAATCGAGCGTCTGGCGGAGCTTGGCGCTGACGAACCGGCGCTCTGGGAGCAACTCACCCGGGCGTCGGGGGAGTTTGCCGGCGCGGTCCGCGAGTCGCTCGCCCAACCTCCGGCTACCATCGAGGAAATCGAAGAGCTGCTCGCGCGTCACAACCGGTTTGTCCGTCTTGCCGGCGAATTGATCAAAGCCGGCTCGGAGCGGGAGGCCCGCGTGGAGGCGGCCATTGAAGCCCAGTCGCGGGAACTGGCCGGGCGGACAGGCTGGCTCCTGGCGGGGTGCTTTCTGGTGGCGGTGGCCTGCGCCCTGCTCGCCTTAAAGGTGACCAACGACGCGTTCCGGCGGCTGGAGATTCAGGGGGCCGAACTAGCGCGCGTCTCCTGGCACATGCTCCAGGGGCAAGAGGCCGCCGCCCGCAGGTTTTCCCACGAACTGCATGACGAATTGGGCCAGTCGCTTACGGGCCTGAAGGCCACGCTGAGCATGATCACCCCCGACGAGTTCGCGGCCCGCCGCCAGGAGTATACCCGGCTGCTGGAAGAAGCCCTCCGCAATGTCCGCGAGTTGTCCCAACTGTTGCGTCCCGTGATCCTGGACGATCTGGGGCTCGACGCGGGCCTTCGCTGGCTGCTGGAACGCTTCCAACAACGCACGGGGATCGAGACGGACTATGATTCTAATCTGGACAGCCGCCTAGAGGAAGAGACGGAAACCCAGTTGTTTCGCATCGCCCAGGAATCCTTGACGAACGTGGCCCGTCACTCCGGCGCCACCCGGGTGCGTGCTTCGTTACGGCGGGAGGGAGCAACGGTCCGCCTCCTCGTCGAGGATAACGGGCGCGGATTGCCGGCCGGGACGTCCTCCTCCAGCCCGAGTTTGGGGATGATCGGAATGAGGGCCCGCGCCGACCGGGTGCGCGGATCGTTGAAGGTGGGCGTTTCCAAACTCGGCGGAGTCAAAATCGAGGTAACCGTACCTTACTGGCCTGCTGACTATGACGCAAATTCGAAAGACGAGAATCTTGCTCGCCGATGATCACGCTGTGGTTCGCCAAGGGTTTCGCTTGATCCTGCGCACCCAGGCAGACTTGGAAGTCGTGGGAGAAGCGGCCAACGGGCGGGAGGCAGTGGAACTGGCGGCAACGCTCAAGCCCGATATCGTCGTGATGGATGTTTCCATGCCCGAGTTGAACGGCATCGAAGCCACGCGGCGAATCGCAGAAGTCTCCCCCCGCACCCGCGTGGTCGCTCTGAGCATGCACCGGGACTCGGTCTACGTCCGCGAGATTCTCCGCGCGGGCGCGCGCGCCTACGTACTGAAGGAATCCGCGGAAGACGAACTGCTGGCGGCGATCCGCGCCGTGGCGCGAGGCGAGGGCTATCTCGCCCCGGCGGTCTCCGACGCCGTCTTGAGCGCCTACCGCAAGCAGGTGGTGAATCCTATTGACCTGCTAACCAGCCGCGAGCGGGAAGTGCTGCAACTGATCGCGGAGGGCAAAACCAACAAGGAAGTCGCGAACCACCTGAATCTGAGTGTCTACACCGTGGAAGCGCACCGGGGCAAGATCATGGAGAAACTGAATCTCCACAGCACTGGGGAACTGGTCCGCTTCGCAATTCGGAATGGGCTGGTGGATTGAGGGAGCCTGGGCGGCGGTAATGGTGAGGAGAGTATGGCGCCGTTCCGGGGCGGGGACGGGTCCCGAAACGGCGCCGCCAGGAGGGAATCGCTACTTCTGTTCGTGGGTCTTTCCGGTCTTTTGTTTCTCCTTTTTTTCCTTCTTCTTGCCCTTTTGGGTCTGCTCCTGCTGGGTTTGGGCCTGCGGGTTCGCCGCGAAGGTCACGGGAAGTGCGAGTGCGCCCAGCACAGCGATCGTCGCCAGAGTTCTCATCGTTATCAAGCTCCTTTTTGAGGCCGGCCGCCTGGAAGAGCGTCCCTGCCTAATCGTAGGATGAACCAGGCGTCGCGCGGCGGCGATAGCCTTCGAAGGCTAAGCTGGCGTCCGTCTCCAGGGGATGCAGAAGCCGGGAAACACGCGTTCACAGGTGCGCTAAGGTAAGGATGTGCCGGCCGTCTCCCTGCCCCTGCCTGACCCACCTGGACGGCGACGGCGGGGCGCCGGAAGTCCGCTGGAGAAGCTAACCTCATGACTCGCAGAGAAATGTTGACCGCGGCCGCCGCGCTGGCGGCTGTGCCCCGCCTGCGGGCGGAGCCTTACCGCCCCGCGCCGGAAAACCTTGCGGCGCGGCGATGGTTTCAGGACGCGAAATTCGGGTTGTTTATTCACTGGGGCGTATACAGCGTGCTCGGCAAGGGCGAGTGGGTGATGAACAACGACAAGATGACCATCGAGCAGTACCGCAAGCTGCCGCCGGAGTTCAACCCCACGCGCTACGATCCCGCCGCCTGGGTGGCGCTGGCCAAGGCGGCCGGCATGCGCTACATCACCATCACCTCGAAGCACCACGACGGCTTCGCCATGTGGCATTCCAAACTTTCGCCGTGGAACGTGGTGGATGCGACGCCCTACCGGAAGGACGTGCTGAAGATGCTGGCCACCGAATGCCACCAGCAGGCGATGCCGCTGTTTTTCTACCACTCGCACCTGGATTGGCATCATCCCGATTACTATCCGCGCGGGCGCACCGGCCTGTTTTCGGGCCGCCCCGAATCCGGCGATTTCCCGCGCTACCTCGACTTCATGGACGCGCAGTTGACCGAACTGCTGAGCGGCGCCTACGGCAAGCTGGCGGGCATCTGGTTCGACGGCATCTGGGACAAAAAGGACTCCGACTGGCGGCTGCGCCGCACCTACGATCTCATCCACAAGCTGCAACCGCAGGCGCTAGTGGGCAACAACCATCACCTGGCGCCTTTCGCGGGCGAGGACTTCCAGATGTTTGAGAAGGATCTGCCGGGCCAGAACACGACCGGGTTCAGCGGCGAAGCGAAAATCGGCGATCTGCCGCTGGAGACCTGCGAAACCATTAACGGGGCGTGGGGCTACAACGCCAACGACAAGCGCTTAAAGAGCCGCGAACAGCTCATCCAGTATCTGGTGAAGGCCGCGGGCAACAACGCCAACTTTCTGCTGAACGTGGGGCCCAAGCCGGACGGCACGATTCAGCCCGAGTTCGTCGAAAGGCTGCGCCAAATGGGCGAGTGGCTCGCCAGGAATGGAGAATCGATCTATGGCACGCGGGGCGGGCCGCTGCCGCCGCGGCCCTGGGGCGTCACCACGCAAAAGCCGGGGAAGATCTTTTTGCACGTGCTGGACTGGCCGGACCCGGTGCTGGCGATCCCGCGCCTGCCGGCGCGGGTGCGGCGGGCGTCGCTGCTGGGCAGCGGCGCGGCGGTGAACCTGGAAAACATCAGCGGCGGACACCTGGTGCGCCTGCCGGCGGCAGGCCGTGATCCCGTGGACACGATTATCGTGCTGGAGACGGTTTAAAGACGCGGGCGCGCCCTTGCGTCCCGGTCGCGGCGAAAGATGCGGGGCGTCCGCGAAAGCGTTATCTCAAGCGCCCCGCCATCTTCGTTTCGTAAGAATCCAGGCGTTATGGCTTGGGCATCCCAAGCTTTTGATACCAAGGCTTGGCGGTCTTGATCGCGTCGTTGACCGCATTGATGTTCTTGACGCCTTCGGTGGAGAGCCAGTCCTCGAGCGCCTTCACGCCTTGCTTGGCGTAAACCGGAATCCCTTCTTTCCAGGTGGCGCGGCCGCACAATACGCCGGAATAATCGGCGCCCGACTCGCCCGCCATGCGGAGGCTCTCGGTGAACTGCGCGTTGCTGACGCCGGCGCTCAGATAGATGAACGGCTTGGTGGCCACCGCCGCGCAGGCGCGGAAGTGCTCCAACGCTTCCGCCCAAGAGTAGGCGGCCTGGCCCTTGAACACGCTCGAGCCTTCCACGTATTCGGCGTTGATGGGCACTTCCACCTTCAGCACGTCCACGTGATAGTGCGCCTTGGAGAACTCCTCCATGCTCTTGCGCACCACTTCCGGCTTGATCTTGGCGTACTCGAGGCCCTTTTCGTCCCCGCCCTGGGGATCGTAGCCGACGAATTCGAGGAAGAACGCGATGTCCAGGGCGACGCATTCGGCGCCGATGCGCTCAATAAAGGCGTGCTTGATGTCGTTCACCGCCGCATCGTCGAACGGGGTGTAGTAGATCAGGATTTTCACCGCGTCGGCGCCCCACTGCTTGATGCGGTACGCCGAAACGTGCGGCAACAGGTCCGGCAGGCGTCCGGGCTGCGTGTTGTCGTAGCCGCTCTGCTCATAGGCCAGCAGCAGCCCTGCGTTGGGAGCGCGCACCTTGGCGGCCTCCATGCCCCATTCCGGATCCAGCAGAATCGCGCTGGCGTGCGGCGTCAGTACCTTGGTCACCGCGGTCTTGAACTCGCTCATCATCTCGTCGGTGACGGCTTTTTTGTCGATGCCCTTCGCCGCGGCAATCGACTTTTGCAGGCTGCCGCGTTGATCCATGGCCGCAGCCGCAATCACGCCGGACTCGTTGGACAGGTTCTTCAGGTGGGCAATTTTTCCAGGCGTCAAACTCAAGGGAATCTCTCCTTTGTCGGTTCCTATTGGCAGTCGGACTGTGGTGGGACTGCCTTTCATTATGCCATCTTGCGAATCGCCGCCGCTTTCTCGCGGAGGGCGAAATAGCGGCGCGCCCGCGCCACGTCCCGGGCGATTTGCGCCTTCAGCGCCTCCGCGCTGGCGAATTCCCGCTCGTCCCGCAGCCGCCACAGAAACTCGACGCGGATGCGAGCGGGCGTCCGGCCGTCGAAAGGGGAGAGCAGGAACGTTTCCACCGTGACGGCCTCGCCCTGAAAGGTGGGACGGCGGCCCACGTTCGTCACCGATTGCCAGCACCGGCCGTCCTCCAGGTCCGAGGTGTCCGTGACGTAGACGCCGTGCGCGGGGAGCAATTGCGTGTCGGCGTCCAGATTAAGGGTCGGCACCGTTTGCCGGGAGCCGATGCCAAACCCTTTGACTACCGCGCCTTCCAGCGCGAACCAGCGCCCCAGCATCCGGCCGGCGCGCGAAACCTGCCCCGCGCGCACCGCCTCGCGAATCGCGCTGGACGAGACCGCCCAATGCCGCACCTCGAGGACTTCCATTACGTGCGTTTGCAGGCCAAACCGGACGCCCAGTTCTTCCAGCGTGCGTGTGTCCCCGGCGGCGCGGTAGCCGAACCGAAAATTGTGGCCCACCACCACCGCCCGGGCCTGAAGCCGCTCCACCAGGATCGATTGCACAAATTCCTCCGGGCTGAGGCGCGACAGTGTCTGGTCGAACGGCAGGATGATCACCTGCTCGATGCCCGTCTCCGCCATCAAGGCCACCCGCTGATCCGGCGTCGTCATCAACAAAGGCGCGCGCGCCGGCGCCACCACCGTCGCGGGATGCGGATGAAAGGTCAGCACCGACGCCTTCCAGCCGGGATGCTGGCGCGCCAGCCGGACCACCTGCCGCAACAGCGCCCGGTGTCCTGCGTGCACGCCGTCGAAATTCCCGATCGACAGCGCGCACGGCCCAAATTCCGCCGGAACTTCGTCCAGATGCCGGTATACCCGCGGGTTCATGGAAAGGGCACCTCCACCTCCAGCCCGTCGAAGGCCAGGCGGATGTGGGGCGGCAGCAATTCCTCCGTGCGCGCGTGCCCCAGGTCGTGGCAAATGTGGGTGAAAAACGCCCGCTTGGGTTGCAGCCGTTCTACATATCCGCGTGACCGCTCCACCGTCGAGTGCGTCGGGTGCGGCTTGTGCCGCAGCGCGTCGAGGAACAGCACCTCTAACCCCTCCAGCCGCGCCAGGGACTCTTCCGGGATTTCGCTGTGGTCGGTCAGATACGCGGCGTTGCCGAACCGGTAACCGTAGACCAGGCCGCGCCCGTGCCGCAGCGGAATCGGCTCAAACCGCAGCCCATGAACTTCGAAAGCGCTGTCGATCACGCAGGTCTCCAGCTTGGGAATCGACGATTGGGGACTGTGGTTTTCGAAAATGTAGCCAAATGACCGCCGGATAGCCTCAATGGCCGTTTCCGGACCATAGACCGGAATCGGTCCGTGCTGGCGGAAGTTAAACGGGCGGACGTCGTCGAGGCCCATGATGTGGTCGGCATGCTCATGCGTGTACACGATGGCGTCCAGGCGTTCGAGACGGGCGCGCAGCGCCTGGGTGCGGAAGTCCGGAGTGGTATCCACCAGGACGCAGCGCCCGCCGTAACGGATGGCGATCGAGGGACGCAGCCGCTGGTCGCGCGGATCGGCGGAGCGGCACACCGCGCAGTCGCAGCCGATGGTCGGCACGCCGACGCTGGTGCCCGATCCCAGCACGGTAATGCGGATCCCGGAGGGGTTGCCGTTTTCGCTCATCCGGATGTGCCCACGGCCTGAAGGAAGCGGAACCGCAATTCGGTCAGCGTGTTCTCGAGCAGCCGCTTTTCCTCCAAGGTCAGGTTGCCGCGGGTCTTCTCCTCCAACATCGCCATCAGGTCCAGCGTGTGTCTGGCCAGGTCCACGTCGGCGCGCGGAAGGGAACCATCCGCTTCCGGATACATCCCCAGCGCCGCTTCAGCCTGCAAGCGGAGCGACCAGACCAGAAACTCGAACGTCGGCGGCGGCAGCTCCCGCGCCGCGGCGGAGGCGCTCGCTTGGCTCATTACCAGTTAGTGTACAACGCGCGCCGCGCGCTCCCCGTGCTACATTGACAATGCGAGCCGCATTCGCCGGCCATTCACAGGAAATTCATGTCCTCTCCGGATGCCCCGGCCGCGGGCGCCAAGTTCCAAACGCTGGTTGAGTTGATGGCGCGGCTCCGCGCCCCGGACGGTTGTCCCTGGGACCGCGAGCAGACCTTCGACACCATCAAACCGTACCTGCTCGAGGAAACCTACGAGGTGCTCGACGCCATCGACCGCCGCGACTGGGAGGAATTACGCGGCGAACTGGGCGACCTGCTGCTTCAAGCGGTCTTCTTTTCCCAAATGGCGCGCGAAGCCGGCCACTTCGCCGTCGGCGACGCCCTGGACGCCATCAACGAGAAGCTCCTCCGCCGCCATCCCCATGTGTTCGGCGGCGGCGAGGCGCGCGACGCGGCCGACGTCAAACGCATTTGGAACGACATCAAAGCCAAGGAGAAAGCCGCGAACCCGCGGGGCCTGCTGGACGGCGTGCCGCGCAATCTGCCCGCGCTGATCGAGGCCCAGCAGATCGCCTCCCGCGCGGCCGCCGCGGGCTTCGACTGGGAGCACGCCGGCCAGGTGGTCGACAAACTCCACGAGGAACTGCGCGAGTTCGAGGCGGAGCGCGCCGAGGGCGCCGACGCCACGCGCCTCGAGGATGAACTGGGGGATCTGCTGTTTGTCCTGGTCAACCTGGCGCGCTTCGTCAAGGTGGACCCCGAGCAGGCGTTGCGGCGAACGAACGCCAAGTTTCGCCGGCGGTTCGCCCACCTGGAGGCCCGCCTGGCCGCTCAGGGCAAGTCCGTTGCGGATTGCGGCATCGAAGAACTCGAAGCGCTGTGGCAGGAGGCCAAGCGCGCCGAGCCGGGAGCCGCGGCATGATCCGCCTGGAGATCCTCACCACCCGGGAACAATACGAACGGGCCGTCGAACTACAACGCGAGATCTGGGGATTCTCAGACCTCGAACTGCTGCCGGTGCGGCTGTTCGTAGTAGCGGCCAAGGTGGGCGGCCACGCGCTGGGCGCCTACGACGGCGACCGCATGGTCGGCTTTCTGCTGGCGATTCCGGGGCTGAAGCAACGCCCAGGCGCTCCGCCCCTCAGTTATCTCCACAGCCACATGCTGGGTGTGCTCCCCGCGTACGCCAACCAGGGGCTCGGGCGGCGGCTGAAACTCCGCCAGCGGGAGATCGCCTTGGCCGCTGGCATCCCGCTGGTCGAGTGGACCTTCGATCCGCTGGAGCTAAAGAACGCGTACTTCAACATTGAACGGCTCGGCGCGATCGTGCGCCGGTATGTCCCCAACCAGTACGGCATTACGGCCAGCTTTCTGCATGGCGGTCTGCCCACCGACCGGCTGGTGGCCGAGTGGTGGCTGGAGCATCCCCGGGTGGAGGGCATCCTCGCCGGCGCACCTCTGCCGCGCGAAATCCAGTCGCGCCTCTCCGTGCCCGCCGACATTGGCGAGATCCGCCGGCGCGAACCCAAGCGCGCCCGGGAGATCCAACAGCAATTGGAACAGGGCTTCGGAGAGGCGTTCGCCAAGGGCCATGCGGTGGTTGGCTTTGAACGCTCGGCCGAGGCCGGAACCTACCTGCTGGGGGAATTCGTTCATGAAGATTGACCGCCTGATCCTGCGGCAGGTCCGCCTGCCCCTGGTTCACTTCTTCGAAACCAGTTTCGGCCGCACGTATCACCGGGACATCGTGCTGGTGGAGGCGTGCGGCGAGGGCCTGTCCGGCTGGGGCGAGGTGACGGCGGGCGAAAACCCGTTCTACAACGAAGAGTGGACCGGCTCGGTGTGGCCGATTATCAGGGAGTACGTCGCGCCGCGCCTGCTGGGCCGGGAACTGGCGTCGGCCCAGGAAGCGGCGCCGCTCACCGCGCACATCCGCGGCCATCTGATGGCGCGCGGCGGTGTGGAAGCAGCCCTTTGGGATCTGGAGGCCCGGCAAAAGGGGCTTCCGCTCTGGCAGTTGGTCAACCAGGACCGGCCTGCGGACCAGGTGCGCCGCGAGATTCCCTGCGGCGTTTCCATTGGCATCCAGGATTCGGTCGAGCAACTGCTCGACAAGATCGCGCTCGAGTTGGCCGCCGGATACCAGCGCATCAAAATGAAGATCAAGCCCGGCTGGGATCTGGACGTGGTGCGCCGGGTGCGGGAACGCTTCCCCGCCATCCGTCTGATGGTGGACGCCAACTCTGCGTACACGCTCGCCGACGCGGACCGGCTGCGCGGGCTGGACGAGTTCTACCTGATGATGATCGAGCAGCCGCTCGGCCACGACGAAATCATCGATCACGCCGCGCTGGCGGCCAGACTCCGGACGCCGGTCTGCCTGGACGAGTGCATCCGCTCGGCCCACCAGGCCGAGCAAGCCATCCGGCTGCGGGCGGCCGCGATCCTGAACATCAAATTGGGGCGCGTGGGCGGCTTCGCCGAGGCGCGGCGGGTGCATGACGTGGCGCAGGCGGCGGGCGTGCCGGTCTGGTGCGGCGGCATGCTGGAATCCGGCATCGGGCGGGCGCACAACATCGCCCTGTCCACGCTCCCGAACTTCACCCTGCCGGGCGATGTCTCGGCCAGCAAACGCTATTGGCAGCGGGACCTGATTTCGCCCGCCATCGAGACCACGCCGCAGGGAACCATCCGGGTGAGCTCCGCGCCGGGTTTCGGCTACGAAATCGACCACGACTTTCTGAAGGCGGTGACGGTGCGGGAGGAAGCGGTTTCCTGATGGAAGGCGATCCGGCTTCATCCCGGGCAGCCTCCGCCGCCCCTTCCCGCGGCTGGCTGTATTTCCTGCTCGCGGCCATGCTGTTGTTCTGGTCGGGCAATTTCATTGTTGGCAAGTACGCGGTGCGGCAACTGCCGGGCACGCTGGCGGCGGTGCTGCGGATCGAGGTGGCCGCGGCGTTCGTGCTTCCGCTGTTGTGGTGGCACCGCCGCCAGAGCGGCGCGTCCTGGCCCGCCCGCCGCGAGTGGCCGCGCCTGCTCGCGGTCGGCGTGCTGGGCATTGCCGGCAACCAGATGCTCTTCATCATCGGCCTGGAATACACCAGCGTGGCCCACGCCGCCTTTCTCGTGACCTTGAATCCGCTGCTGGTGCTGGTCCTCGCCCGGCTGGTGGGCGTGGAGAAGTTGACGCCGCGCCGCGTGGCCGGGATGCTGGTGGCGGCTTCGGGCGTCCTGATGCTGCAATTCTGGCCGGAGCGCGCGGCTGATTCGGCCAAGGCGGCGTCCTTCACCGGCGACGCGTTGATTTTCTGCTCGGGCCTGCTGTTCGCCGGGTTTGCGGTGTGGGGGAAACCCATCACCCGGCATCAGGCCGCGGTAACGATTACGGCCAGCGCGTACGTGGGGGCGACCATGCTGCTGCTCCCGGCGACGCTGTGGCTCTGGCGCGGCTTCGCCTGGAGCGCGATCTCCGTCTCGGCCTGGCTGAGCGTCCTCTACATGGCCATCTTTCCCTCGGTGCTGGCCTACCTGATCTTCTCGTACGCGCTGCGGTACACCTCCGCATCGCGCCTGGCGGCGCTGGCCTATTTGCAGCCGCCGCTGGCCACGTTGCTGGCCGCAGTCACTTTGGGCGAGCGCCTGACGCTGCCGGTGCTGGCCTCCGGCGCGGTGATCTGTTCCGGCGTTTACCTGGCGGAGCGGAGCTGAGATGGCCGCCTTTGCCGAACTGCTTCGCACCAACGCGAACTACCGGCGGATGTGGTTTGGACAGGTGGTGACCGAAATTGGCGACCACTTCAACAACATCGCCGTGTTCAGCCTCGCGGTGGAAGGCACCGGCTCGGGCCTGGTGGTGAGCGGCGTCATGCTGGCCCGCGCGCTGCCCGCGGTGCTGGCCGCGCCGGTGGCGGGCGTTCTGCTTGACCGGCTGGACCGCCGCAAGGTCATGATCTGGTCCGACCTGGTGCGCTTCTTCATCGCGCTCGGGTTTATCTTCACGGTCCACGAGCAGGGCCACTGGCTGCTGTACGTCTTGAGCGGGATGCTGATGTTCGCCTCGCCATTCTTCACGAGCGGCCGCTCGGCGTTGCTGCCCACCATCACGACGCCGGCCGAACTGCATACGGCCAACGCGGTGACCCAGACCACGCAATGGACCACGCTCACCATCGGGACGTTCTCGGCCGGCCTGAGCGTGCATCAACTCGGCTACGAGGGGGCGTTCGTGCTCAACGCGGCGTCGTTCCTGTTTTCAGCCTGGTCGATTTCCCGGATGCGTCTGCCCGGCGGCGGGGAGCGGGCGCCCGCCGGCTCCGGCGGCGGGGGCGTGGTCCAGCCCTGGAACGACTACGTCGAGGGGCTGCGCTACCTGAAGCGCTCGACGCTGGTTCTGACCGTGGCGCTGGCCGGCATCGGCTGGGCCTCCGGCGGGGGCGCCGCGCAGATCCTGTTCAGCCTGTTCGGCGAGCTGGTCTTCAGGAAGGGGGCGGCCGGCATCGGGGTCATCTGGGGCTTCGCCGGCATCGGCCTGATTCTGGGCGGAGCGCTGGCGCACCGCATCGGCCGGTACCTGAGCTTCCCCCAGTACGTGCGCGTCGTGCTGGTCTGCTATGTCGTTCACGGCGTGGCGTACATGGTGTTCAGCCAGATGCGGCAGTTCTGGCTGGCGCTCGTGTTTATCGCGCTGTCGCGGCTGGCGATCGCGGTCGCGTCGGTGCTCAACTGGGGCAAGCTGCTCGAGTATGTGGCGGGGGAGTTCCGCGGGCGGGTGTTCACCACGCTCGAGTCCCTGGTGTGGTCGACCATGCTGGTTTCCATGATGATTGCGGGAATCGCTTCGCAGTTCACCAGTCCGCGGACCATCGGGCTGTGGGCAGGCGCGTTCAGCACGACGACCGCGCTCTACTGGTGGTGGGCCATGCGCAAGGGCTGGCTGCGCGAGCCGGACGGGCCCGCCCGCGCAGCGGCAGCAGAGGAGGAATATGGAGACCATTCCCTCGAATCTCGCGGGTAAGGTGGTGCTGGTGACGGGCGCGGCGCGGCGCATTGGCGCGGGCATCGCCCGCTACCTGGCCGCGCGGGGCGCGCGCGTGGCCATTCACTATGGCAGCCGCGCGGCGGAAGCGCGGGATACCGCGGCCGCCTGCGGCGGCGCGCCCGTCTTCCAGGCGGATCTGAGCCGCGTGCCCGAGATTGCCAGCCTGTTTGCGCGCGTCGAGGCCCACTTCGGCCGCCTGGATGGGCTCGTCAACAACGCCGCCCGCTTCACCCGCTTCGATCCGCTCGAGATCACCGAAGCCGATTGGGATTTCATCCACGACGTCAACCTGAAGGCGACGTTCTTCTGCTGCCAGGAAGCGGCAAAACGCATGAAGGCTCAAGGCGGGGGCCGCATCGTCAACATCAGTTCGCTGGGGGCGCTGCGCCCCTGGGCCGAACACGCCCACTACTGCGCGTCCAAAGCCGGAGTGGTGATGCTGACCCGCGCGCTGGCTAAGGCTTGGGCGCCGGAGATCCCGGTCAATTCGGTGGCCCCCGGCGTGATTCCTTTCGAGGAAATCGGCGCTCCCGACGTTCAGGATTTCATTCGCGCCACGCCCGCGCGCCGCGCCGGCGCCGCCGATGAAGTCGCCGAAGCGGTAGCTTTCTTCCTGTCGGCCACGACGTTTATCACCGGGCAAGTGGTGGCGGTGGATGGCGGGTTGAGCCAGCGGTAGAAAGCCGCCGCGCTTACTCTTCCTCCGCGCTGTCCCGCTCAGCGGCCAGACTGGCCGGAATGCCGGTGCGATAGCTGGGATAGTCGAGGGGCACATGCAACAGGCGGCGAATGGCCCGGCCATCCACGCGGCGGTTGGCGCGGCGGGTTTCGCTCACCTCGGCGCGTGGGATCGACTCCGGCATGGGCAGCCCCAGCAGTTCCGCGCAAAAACGCGCGACCGCCTCCGAGGGGGCGGGTTCGTCGTCGGCGACGGGATAGGCGCCCTCGACGCGCGAGGCGAGCGCGGCTTCCGTCAGGCGGGCCAAGTCGTGGACGTGAATCCGGCTGATGAAGTTCTGGCCGCCTTCCACCAGGCGGAACTCGCCGCGGCGCATGGCGGCATGCACGCCGCGCCAAGGACCGTAGATGGCGGCCGGGCGCAGGATCAGAGTGGACCAGGGACCCGCGGCGGCCGCCCGCTCGGCATCCACCCGGAGACGCACGCGCGGCGTGCGGGGCGCAACTGGCGTCCGCTCGTCCACCTCCACCGCGTCGCCGTAAACGCCTGTGGTGGACAGGTAGACCAGGCGGGACGGCCGGTTTCCCAGCGCGTCCAACAGCGCCGGCGTGGGGTCGGCCGGGACGCCCCCATCCGCTACGACCGGAACCGAATGCAGCACGGCGCACCCGGGAGGCACGGCTTCGGCGAGCGCCCGCCGCGCCGCCGGGTCCAGCGCGTCCAGCACCAGCACGCGTGCGCCGGCCTCCGCCAGCGCCGCGAGGCGGACGGGATGACGGGTGGTCGCGACGACGCGGGCACCCGGGAAGCGCCGCAGCCACCGCTCGGCCACCCGGCGTCCCGTATACCCGCATCCCAGGACGACCAAGTCACTCATAGCGCAACGCCACCACCGGATCCAGGCGCGCCGCCTTGTTGGCGGGCCAGATGCCGAAGAACAAGCCCACGGCCACCGAGACCGTAAAGCCGAGCGCCACCGCCCACCACGGCACCGCGGTGGGAAGCGTGGGGAAGACCATCCGTGCAGCCACCGAAACCAACCAGCCGCCGGCCATGCCGAGCAGTCCGCCGCACCCGGTCAGCACCACCGCCTCAGTCAGGAACTGCGCGACAATGTCGCTGCGCCGCGCGCCCACCGCCTTGCGAATCCCGATCTCGCGCGTGCGTTCGGTTACCGATACCAGCATGATGTTCATCACGCCGATGCCGCCCACCAGCAGACCAATGGAACTGAGAACCACCATCACGAGGGCGACGATCGCGGTGAGGTCGCGGAAATCCTCCACCATGCGGTCGCCGGAAGAAATCCAGAAATTGTCCGGTGCGTCGTAGGCCAGGCGGCGTTCCTGCCGCAGGACGCCCGCGGCTTCGTCCAACGCCTGCGCGAGCAGGCCCGGCCGCGCGATGATCACCAGCAGAAGTTGCTCGGCCGCGGGGAACATCTTGCGCATCGTCCAGTAGGGGATCACCGCCCGCAAGTCTTCCTGGCCGGGAATCGACGCCGCCCGCCGGGCCATCACCCCCACTACTTCAAACTGCTTGCCGTTCAGGTCTACCAGCTTGCCCACGGGGTCCTCGCCCTGCATCAGGCCCTTGTACAAATCCTCGCCGAGCACAACCACGGGCTGGCGGCGCTGGTTTTCCATCTCCGTGAAGAACCGGCCATGCAGCATCCGCTCGGTGCCGTCCTCCGCGTAGCCTTCCACCGTCCCGACCAGTTCAATGCGGAACACATCGTTGCCCCGGAAGCGGGCGCGGTCGTTGAACCGGCCCCGAAACAGGTTGGGACTGAACAGGTAGGGCGCCACTTGCTCGACCGAGGGGCAACGCTCGGCGATCGCCAAGGCGTTCTCGTAGGTCAGCGGCTTGCGCCGCCATTCCTCGCCCGTGATATTCCCGCGAAAGCCGATGTTGAACTGGAACGCAAACGCGGTCCGCGGTCCGAAGCTCCGCGCCACGTCCGCGATGGTGGCGTCGACGCCCGCGATCACCGACCCAACGGCGATGACGGTGCCGGTGCCGATGATGACGCCCAACACCGTGAGCAGGCTGCGCAGTTTGTGCTCCCGGATGGTGGCGAGCGCCATCTGGACGGCGATGCGAAACTCGGCCAGCCTCATGTCTCGAACCTCAAGGCCTCGATGGGATCCAGCCGGGAAGCTTGCCTTGCCGGGTACACGCCGAAGAACAGTCCCACCAGCGTGGACAATCCCACGCCCAGCGCGACCGACGCCGCAGGCATCTCCATCGGCACCGGCGTCAGCGAGCGCACCGTGACGGCGGCCGCCCAGGCGAGGCCGACGCCGATCACGCCGCCACTGGCGGCCAGCACCGAGGATTCCACCAGGAACTGATTCAGAATGTCCCGCCGCCGCGCGCCCACCGATTTGCGGATGCCGATTTCCCGCGTGCGCTCCACCACCACCGCCAGCATGATGTTCATGATCACGACCCCGCCGACCACCATGAAGATCGAGACGACCGCCAGCGCGGTGGCGGCGATCACGCCGGTCAGCCGGTCCCAGGCTTCCACCAGGGAATCCGAACCGAAGATGCCGAAGTTGTCCTCGTCTGCTGGCGGGAGGTGGCGGTGGGCGCGCAGCAGCATACGGATCTCGTCCCGCGCGGCGTTCAAGCGCGCGCGGTCCAGCGCCAGGGCGCTGTAGCCGATCCCGGTCCGCGAGCCGAACATTTTGAAAAACGTGCCGATCGGGATCCAGACGAAGTTATCCCGCGACTGGCCGAACACCGAACCCTGCTTCCGCGCGACGCCGATAATCCGGAAGGGCCGGCCTTGGATCAGAATCTCCTTGCCCAGCGGATCCCGCCCCGTGAAAAAACGCTCCCGAATGTCTTCCCCGATGAAGCAGACCATGGCCCGTTTCTGATTCTCCGAGACGGCGAAGAACCGGCCCTGCGCGGTTTGCGTGTTGGAGATGACGCCCATGTTGGGGGTGACGCCCGTCACCTGCACGCCTTCCACCTGGTCTTCCCCGTAGCGAACGGGCGCCACCCGGCTGGATTCCATGCCAATCTCCCGGACCAGGCGGGCATGCGCGCGGAGGAACTCGTACTCCTCCACGCTCAGTTCCGGACTGCGGCGGCGCAGTTCGGCGAGCTTCTTCGGGTCCAACTGGCCGATCATGAACAGGCGGCGGACGCGAAAGCCGTCCGCGCCCATTTCGGACACTTGGGTAGCGATATAGACATCCATGCCGTGGATGATGGAGGAGACCGCGATCAGCGTCGCGGTGGCCAGGATGATGCCGAGCAGCGTGAGGAGACTGCGCAGTTTGCTCGCGCGGAGGGCGTCGAGCGCAACCAGGATGGATTCTCGCAGCGGGGCGCCGGCGGTCATGACAAAGGTTCGCGGCTCGCATTGCGCGGCGGACCGCGCGATCACAGGACCAGAAGCGTAGCCCTACTTTACTGTTTTCGCACGGTCACACTGCCACGGGAAGTGGCGAGGTTGATCGCGGGGCCCTGCCCGGTACGGCCCGCCAGGCGGGCGGAGCGGCCTTCAGTCTGGAGTGTCAGCATGCCGCCGAAGTCGTTCTGCACGTCACCGCGTTCGGCCTGCGCCGCCAGTTCGAACTTCGCCGCGGCGGGCAGGGTCACTTTCAAGTCGCCGGACTTGACCTTCACGTCCATCGCGCTGAGCGGAAGTTTCCGCGGATCCAGGTCGACGTCGCCGCGGTCCAGCGATACGGTCAACGGCCCCTGGAAGTCGCTGAGGCGGAGATCCTTCGACTTGGAGGTGAAATGAATCGGACCCACCAGGTTCGCGCCCTCGATGTCCCCCAGATCGATGTGGAGACTGCCGGGCACCCGTGCGACGCTCAGTTCGGTGCTGCGCGAGGCAAACCGCAATGGTTTTGCCAGATTCCGGAAGACCAGGTCGCCGCTGAAACTTCCCTGCACCGACGCCTGCCCTTGAAGATCGGCAAGTTCGATATCATTGCCGCGGCCGGAGACCGAGACGTCGCCTTTCACGCCGGTGGCGCGGATGATGTCGCTCCGCCTGGTTTCCACGCGCACATTGCCGCCGATCTGGTTGAGCCGTACGCCGGCGTTGTCGCTGACGATTTCGACCGAGCCGTCCAGCCCGGAAATGTCGAAATCCCCGTAGCTGCCTCGCGCTTCAATGCTGGCGTCGTTGGGCACCTGGATCTCCAGGTTCAGGGTCACATTGCGGCTCTCGCCCGGCAGAGGTTGGGCGCGCAGCACGAGGCGGTCGCCTTCCCGTTCGAGGCGGAGCGCGGTCTCCTGGTTCATCCGGTCGGCGTCGCGCCGGTCGAGCGCCCGGACGGACTTGCTGCCGCCCACGCGGACCTCGCCGGAGGCGTCTCCGGTGACGCGGGCATTGCCGCGCGGAATGTCCAGGACCACCCGGGGTTTGGGGCCGGCGTCCAGGCGCAGCTCGACCGGATATTCGAACGCCTCGCCGAACGCTTCCACCCCCAGACGGCCGAAGGAGATGTTCGGCAGGTGCCGCTTGGCGGTGTAGGTGGCGGTGCCCAACACGCAGATCAGCACCACCAGGGCGACCTCGCCGCCCGACAGGCCGCGCGCGGGAAGCGGTCCGCCCCGCGCCGCCAGGGCCAGGATTTCAATTAGCCGGAGCAGGCCCCAGGCGATCAACAGAAACGGCCAGTACAGGATCAACTGCGTGAAGATCTTGAGATCCGGATACAGGTTGTTGACCAGAAACAGGGTGCCCAGCAGGATCAGAATCAGCGGGCCTACCAGGGATTTGCGGCTCATTGGGCGCCTCCCGGAGAAACCGGCGGGCGGCCGGCAGGTTCCACCGGCGGGGTCACGCTGGCGGAAGGGGAAAACGAGGACGCGGCATGGTATGGCGGCTGGCGGAACGCCCCGCGCGGCGCATTCGCCACGGCCGTGAACCGGCTCCACAACGCCAGGATGCCGGCCGCGATCAGGAGCACCGGCCACGTGCGCCCGATCGAGTAAGCGGAGAAGTGGTCGAGCGCGAACAGCGTGCCCACCAGCATCAGCAGAATCGGGCCGCGGATGGCCGTCACCAGATTGCTATTCATGACGGTCCTCCTGGGCCGCACCCGGATCCGCCGGGGAAACCGGCGGCGGAGCAATCGCCGTTTCACTGCGAATCCTCGAATACAACATACTGATTCCCGCGGCGATCAACAGCACCGGCCAGAACTTCACCAGTTGCCGGATGCGGACGATCTCCAGCGTGTTGAGCAGAAATACAATGCCCAGAAAGATGAGCAGCAACGCGCCGCCGTAGGACTGCCGCGATTGCGGGTCGATGAGGCTGGAGAACTCATCCACCACCTCACCCCGCCGCCGGCGTAATGCGGTATGGCGCGCTTCGAAGGCCATGTACAGCCAGAACGCGGCGATCAGAATGCCAATCAGCGGTCCAAGCACGTCCATGGCGTCGCTGCTGGCGATACTCAGCAGCAGCCCGAACAGGACCGCGTGGATCAGACCTTTCGCGTATTGGCCGTTGTAAATGGCGCCTACGCCGGGAATCATGCCCAGCGCGAACGCCACGCCCGGGCGGTTCCCGCCCAGGTCTGCGGGCGGCGTAACCGGCGGCGGAGCGGCCGAATGAACCGTGACGGGCACATGTTCCGCGCAGTACAGCACCCCGCCGGCGAAGCGCCGCGTGCGCTCGGTCAAAGCCGTGCCGCACATCCGGCAATAGCCGGTCACGGGTTCGGGTGGGAGTGTATCCGTCGTCATGGCATGCTCTCCTGCTTCCTGTTTGCGTTAACGTGAACGCGGACCGGATTGTTCCGCGGGAGGCGCCGGCTCGCCGGCGGATGGCAAGCGATGCTCTTCCAGCGGACGCCCGCGGGCCGCCTTCCGCGCCTCCTGATCCTGCTGCTCGGTCCAGTCGAGCAGCCGGGTCTGCACCTCGTAGACGAAGCGCAGGCTGTCATAAAACTTTACCGAACGGGTCCACACCCGGTGGGCCGAGTCGTCGATCGTGGCCCAGACGCGCGCGGGGTCCAGGTCGGAAGCCTGCATTTGCCGCACCGGCACTCCCGCGCAACGCGCCATCATGGAAAACGAAAGCACCGTCAGCGCCATCCCCATCACCAGTCTGGGCTGGAGGACCGGCGCAAGCAGGCTGGAAAACCACTTGCGGGCGGGGCGGCAATCCTGCAAATGCCCATGGCGGCCCGAAAGCGTCTCCGCCAGAACCAGGGCGGTCAATTGCGGAGGCGGTTCCACCTCGGCAGCTCGCTCCACCACCGCCAAGGCGAAGCGCGCGTCGCGCACCGCTTCCGCGCAGGCAGGGCAGCCGGCCAGGTGCGCTTCTACCGCGGCTGAGTCGGCCGGGCCGAGCGACCCGTCGAGATAATCGCAAAGCAGGAGTTCGACCTGGTTGCAGTTCATGGCGCGACTCTCTGCTTTCTCAGGAGGCGGCCGAGCTCGGCGCGGCCCCGGTTGATCCGGGACTTCACCGTGCCATCCGGCACCCCCAGCACTTGTGCGATTTCCTTGTAGTCCATTTCCTGCAAATCGCGCAGGATCACCGCCTCCCGTAATTCGGGCGACAGCTTGGCCAGCGCCGCCTGCAACCGTTCGCTCGCCTCGCGTCCGGCCAGCATACCATCGGTTCGCGCCGAGACCGACCGGTTTTCCTCAAGGGCCGGCAACAGGTCTTCGAGCGGTTCGGTCGCGCGTAAATGTTTGGTCCGCCGGTAATGGTCGATCAGGAGATTGCGGGTGAGGCGCGACAGCCACGTCACAAAAGCGCCCTCGGTGTGGCGATAGCTGCCGAGCGTACGGAACACCCGGATGAAGACATCCTGGGCCAAGTCTTGGGCTTCCACCTCCCGTCCCGTGAACCGGTAGCAGAGCCCATAGACGCGGCGCATGTGCGTCCGGACCAGAGCCTCCCAGGCGGTTTCGTCGCCGCGGAGGCAGTGTTCCACCAAGCTGGCATCGGGATCCAAGCAGCTATCTACCGCTTTCCGGACGGCCTGGCCGCTCCAGCCGGGACAACGCGCCCAAGCCTCGTGAGCCGATCCCGCCCATGCCGCCGCGCCAGCCATGACCTTCCTTCCACTTCCCCGGGCCAGCGCGAGGTGGTCCGCGCCTCCAACCCGGTTTGGCCTTTCAGTTACATGAACGGCGGCGCCCGCGGGAAAGTTCAATCTTTGCCGGCCGGGACGCATCGGCGAACGGCCGGTCCAGCCGTATTGTACGATCCTTTCTTCCCGTGCGGCTAGCCGTTTGCCACCGGGCCACCCAATCCCTGAAGATAGGAGACGCTCGTTATGAGGAAACGAACCGTCGGATGGCTGGTGGCGGCCTTCGTCGTGGGGGCGGCTGTCTACCTTTGGTTTCGTGCCGCAGAAGGCGGGTTCGGCTGGCGCGAGTTCGGGCGGAATCTTGCGACGCTCGACCCGCGGTGGGCTGCGGCGTGTTGCGCCTGCGCCTTGGCGACATACGGCGGCCGGGCCCTCCGGTGGGCGGTGCTGATCCGGCCCATGCGGCCGCGTCCTTCTTACCGGAACTTGCTGTCGGCGACCGTGCTGGGCTTCACCGCGCTGGTCCTGTTCGGCCGGCCCGGAGAGTTCGTCCGGCCATATCTGATTGCCCAGAAAGAAAAGTTGCCGCTTGCCTCCCAGCTTGCCGCCTGGACGATCGAACGCATTTATGATCTGCTCGCCGCGCTGTTGTTATTCGGGTTCGCGCTCAGCCAGGTGGACCGCTCCTCCGCGCAGGTGGGCCCGGCTTTGAAGTGGGTTTTTCAGACGGGGGGATGGGCGATCGTCATCCTGGGCGCCGGCTGTCTGGCTGCCTTCCTGGTGATCCGCAGCTACGGAAACTGGGCCCGCGACCGGTTGATGGCGGCGCTCGGATTCCTCCGCGAGCATCACCTGGCGCGCGTCGAGGGGGCGCTCAACAGTTTTCTGGAAGGCGCCGCCTCGACGCGGAGCGCCTCCAGTATCGGATGGGTGCTGGCGTACACGGCGCTCGAGTGGCTGCTAATCGCGGGGTGTTTTCTCTGTGCCTTGCGGGCGTTTCCGGGACTGCGCCCGTTCGGATGGCTGGACGTGCTCATTCTGATGGGTTTTGTGACTTTCGGGTCGCTCGTGCAACTGCCGGGCGTCGGCGGCGGACCCCAAGTTGTGACCTTGGTCGTTCTCCGGGAGTTGTTCAAGGTTCCCGTGGAAGCCGCCACGGGTGTTGCGCTCGCTCTCTGGGCCATGACATTCTTAGTCGTGGTACCGGTCGGAGTACCGCTGGCTCTGCTGGAAGGCATCAGTTGGTCCCGCATGCGGGATCTAGGCAGGCAGGGTGCGTCATGAAATGCCCCTTTTGCGGTCACCTGGAAGACCGCGTGATCGATTCTCGCGAGAGCAAGGAAGGAGATTCCATTCGACGGCGACGGCAATGTCTGCGGTGCGAAAAACGATTCACGTCGTACGAACGGATCGACGAAGTGCCCTACATGGTCGTCAAGAAGGATGGACGCCGCGAGAAATTCGACCGGCAGAAGGTCCTGGCTGGGCTGCTGAAAGCTTGTGAGAAACGCGCCGTCAGCATGTCTTCTCTTTCGGCCCTGGTAGACGAGGTGGAGTCTCTGGTGACAGAGAATCCGGAGCGCGAGATATCGACAGCCGTAGTTGGTGAACTTCTCATGGAGAGGCTCAAGAGCCTCGACAAGGTGTCCTACGTGCGTTTCGCGTCGGTGTACCGGGACTTCCAGGATGAGGAGGCCTTCTTCGAAGAGCTGAAAAACCTCATGAGGCACAAAGGGACCTAAGGTTTCGCCCTAACCGTTCCTACCCTTTACTTATCAACAACTTATCTCAATTTCGCAGACGGGTCGCCCGAGTGGTTGCCGCGGGAACTTTTGCTGAAACCATTTTCTGACGGGCGCATCCAGGACAATAGGCTTAACTTTTGACGGGTTTGGTGTTACACTCAGTTGAATCGGGAATCCTGTCCAGGTTTCCCATTTTTTTTGCGCCTTTGCATCTGCCGGCTTGGGCTGGCGCGAGCTTGCCCGGTTGGAGGGTTTGTTTTTCCTCACTGTGTAACGAACGCCTGTGGGATATCGCAGTTACAAAAAGGGAGGGGTGGCTCTGAACGTGGACCACTTTGACGATCATTATCTAGCGGAACCAGTTGAGCCGCTAGGCATTTCTTTTGAGGAAGATAGCCGCTTTTTTGACGCCGATGCGGCCGCTGAGGCGGACTTCCTTCACCCCGCTCAGGTGGTGGAAGAGTCCATTTATACCGATGACCCGGTCCGCGTGTACCTCCGGGAAATGGGCGCGGTTCCCCTGTTGACGCGGGAAGGCGAAGTGGATCTCGCCCGGCGCATGGAGCGAGGCAAACTCCGGATGTTGCGCGCGATTAGCCGCTCGGCTCTGGTTCAGCTTGCTGTGCTCGAGATTGCGGACCAGATCAAGCGGGGCGTGGAAGAGCTCGAAAACGTCGTCGATCTCGGCGACGTCGAGGAAGGCACTGCGGCGGATTCGAAACGCCGCGCGGAAATCCGCCAGATGTTTACCGATCTGACGGCGCTCTACAAAAAGCAGACGCAACTGGCTGAGAAGCTCGAGCAGATGTCTCCCGCTTCGAAGAAGCCTCGCAAGCGTCTCGCCTACCGGCTGGCGCGGGCCAAGGTGGAGACTTCCCTCTGCATCCGGAAGATTCCGTTTGTCCTGAGCAAGTGGCGGCAGTTTGTCAAAGAGATCGAACGCGCGGTGGAGGAACTGAGCCACCTGGAGCGGGAGTTGAAACGCCTGGAGGATCGCAGCGGGCCGCCCGTGCAGGCGCGGGTGCGTGAACTCAAGCGCGAGATCAAGAAACGCGAGCAGGCCGCGGGCGCCAGCCTCGCGGAACTGCGCCATTCTCTGACCGTGATCCGCCATGGCGAGCAGGAAGCAGAGCGCGCCAAGAAGGATCTGGTGGAAGCAAACCTGCGCCTGGTCGTCTCTGTCGCCAAGAAGTACGTGAATCGAGGCCTGCACCTGCTGGACTTGATCCAGGAAGGCAACATCGGGCTGATGCGCGCGGCCGACAAGTTCGAATACCGCCGGGGCTACAAGTTTTCGACCTACGCTACCTGGTGGATTCGTCAAGCGATCACGCGGGCCATCGCGGATCAGTCGCGCACCATCCGGATTCCGGTGCACATGAACGAGTCCATGAACAAATTTCTCCGGGCTTCCCGGGAGCTTGAGAAGGAGCTCGGGCGGAATCCTACAAATGAAGAAATTAGCCGCCGCATGGATATCCCCGTGGAGAAGGTGCAAAAGCTCAAGACCATCTCCCGGGATCCGGTGTCGCTGGAAACCCCGGTAGGCCGGGACGGCGAATCCGCGCTCGGAGACCTCATCGAAGATCGGTGGGTGGGTTCCCCGGTCGACGCGGTGATCGACACAAATGTTCGGGACGAGACCGCCGGCATTCTGAAGACCCTGTCTCCGAAGGAGGAGAAAGTCATTCGGATGCGGTTCGGTATCGGCTGCGAGCGGGAGCACACGCTCGAGGAGATCGGCCAGGAGTTCGACGTCACGCGCGAGCGCATTCGCCAGATTGAAGCGAAGGCTCTCCGCCAGTTGCGTGCGCCCGAGCGGGCCCGCCGTCTGCGGGCGCTGCTGGCGGCGCGTTAATCTAATCCCTCAATTGTAGGAGTAAAAAGAAAAGGGGACGTCCGAGCGGGCGTCCCTTTGTTCTGCGCCGTGGCGGCCTTGCTTCAACCTCTCGTCTGCCGTGACGCACGCTGGTCGGCGACTTCCTGCGCGAACCCCGCGATCCGATTGTTCTCCAGCGTGATGGACTTCGCTTCCGCCCCAATGCGGATTCCGATCCGTTTCCCCGGCTCGGCGGAGTGGCGGATCGTATTGCCGGTGATCACCAGCCCTTCGGTTGGTCCCTGAATGTCAATCCCGATGCCGGCCTCCCGCGTGATGTTGAGGATGCGGTTGTCCTCCACGCGGTTGCGGTGCGGCTGGTAGTGGTAGCCGCGCTCTTTGCGGAACAGAATCCCCACTTCGCCCGAATCGAGGATTTCATTGTTCCGGATCAAGTTATCCGTGTCGCGATGCCCGATGGACACGCCGTATCGCCGGTTGCCGGCGATCACATTCTGCTCGGCGACACCATGTTTGACCCCCCAGCAGAAGAAAAGCCCTTGATCGTTCCGCTCCAGGCGGTTGCGCCGGATCACCGGGCGTTGCGATCCCGATCCGGGATGCAGGCCGAGTCCGGCGTGATCGTGGCTGTGGCAATCTTCCACGACCACGTCGTGGCAGACCTGCCAACTGATCCCGTCGCCGTTGTAGTGGCGCGCCACCACCTTCCGAATCGCGATCCGGTTGCAGTCCTGAAGGAAGATGCATCCGGCGTAGTTGCCGTCGAGGTTGGCGTTGTTGGCGCGGTTGCCGTCCAGCGTCAGATTCTCAATCGTCACACCGGCGATGTTCTCGCCGGACAGGATCGGGAACAAGGTGGCGGCGGTAGGACTCCCGCTGAGCCAGAAGTTCTCGCGCAGTGGGCGGTCGAGCTTGAAGCGGTTGCCGCTGCGCGCCACCAGCGTGCGCTTCAGAACGGTGTTGCCGCCATGGTGCGGGTCCTTGGCGCGCAGGCACACGCCGTCGCCCACCTGGAAACCGCGCGCGTCATCCAGGGTGATCTCCTGGTCGTACCAGTCCGAATCGGCGGCCAGCCGCGTGGTGACGGAGGGCTCCTTGAAGAGCACGGTTTCCGGCCCGCTGCCCGCCAGCCGCACGTTGCTTTGCAGATAGACGGCGTTGCGCAGTTTGTAGACGCCGGGCAGGATGCGCACCGTGCCGCCGCCCCAGCGCGCCACCATGTCGACGGCCGCCTGGATCGCCCGCTCGTTGACGCCGGCGACGTCGGCCTGCGCCGGGCCGACCGTGACCGTCATGCGCTCCTGCCAGTCCGGTTCCACCGGATCGCCCGAAGTCGCCCGCCGGCTGGCGACCTGAGCAGCAGGTAACGCCCCCGCCACGCTTCCCAGGAAACCCCGCCGCGTCATCGAACCTCCCCTGGCTTCACGCCCTGGACCTTGATCTTTAAGTTCGGGCGGTTGGCGATCGAAACTTGCACGCCGCCATTCTCGCACAGATTGCGCGGCGTCCTTGCTTCCGCAGTCAAGAGCGGCGCGGAACAAGACCTTGGCGCGGCTGGGGGCGGCCAGCACCCGGGCCTCTCCCGCGGGTAACCAATTGCTACAGTGTAGGGTTCCTGTGAACGTCCCTGTCTGCCCCGGCTGCTCCGCCAACCTGGAGTTTGACCCGGAGAACGGCTCGCTAAAATGTCCGTACTGCGGCCGCGTGGAAGCGGTGACGGCCGATTTGGAGGCGGGCGCCCCCGAGGAGATTCCGATCGAAGTGGCGCTCGGCGCGGCGGCGCAGACCGGGCATCTGTCTACGCGCGCCGTGGAAGTGAGCTGCCCCAGTTGCGGGGCGACAGTGCAGTTCGAGCCTCCGCTGGTGGCGGGCGCCTGTTCGTTCTGCGCCGCCAAAATCGTGGCGCAGCCGAAAGCGGCGGACCCGCTCATCAGCCCCCAAGGTGTCCTGCCGTTCGCCTGGCCGAAGGCGCAAGCCGTGGGTGCCGTCCGGCAGTGGCTGGCGTCCCGCTGGTTTGCGCCGAATGACCTCCAGCGCATGGCGCAACCTGATGGGCTGGACGGAGTCTATCTGCCTTTTTGGACTTTCGACGCCCAGACCACCACCTTCTATGAAGGCGCGCGGGGCGATTACTACTACGTGAGCGAAACCTACACCACGCGCGAGAACGGCCGTCCGGTCACCCGGACGCGGCAGGTCCGCCGGACGCGGTGGACCCCAGCCTCCGGCCGGGTCGGCAACGCCTTCGACGATGTGCTGGTGCCCGCCACCACGGCGATCCCTGCTTCCCGCCTGATGGCGCTGGAGCCCTGGCCGCTGGCCAACGTGAAGCCCTACGAGCCTGCCTATCTGGCGGGGTTCAAGGCCCAGCGCTACCAGATCGACCTGCCGGGTGGCCTGGCGGCGGCGAAACAACGAATGGCGTCCGCGATCGCGGCGTCGGTCCGGCAGGCCATCGGCGGCGACGAACAGCAGATTTTGCGCATGTCGACGCGCTACGCCGGCGTCACGTTCAAACACCTGCTGCTGCCGGTATGGGTTGGAGCGTTCCGGTACCGGGACAAGGTCTACCAGTTGACCGTGAACGCCACCACCGGGGAGGTGCAGGGAGAGCGGCCGTATAGCGCCTGGAAGATTGCCTTGGCTGTGCTGGCAGCCTTGCTGGTGGTGCTGGCGCTGGTCTTGCTGAAGGCCAGCGGATGAGGCGGCCGGGGGCCGCTGCGCAGGGGCGCGCCCGCCGGGCGGCGGCGAAAACCAAGGTGTTACGAAGGACCGGAGGAGCCGCCAGCCGCCGCGGACTCCGGCGTTTCCTTCGCCGCCGGCGCCGCCAGCAGCGCTTGCAGGTCCGCCCGGTCCAGCGTTTCTTTGCGCACCAGCTCGGCGACAATCCGCTCGAGCTCATCCCGCCGCTCCGCCAGGATCCGCTTCACCCGCGCGTAGGCCGCGTCGACCAGGCGCCGCACCTCGTCATCGATCTGTTGGGCCGTCCGCTCGCTGTAATTCCGGCTGCTGTCCGCGTAGAACCCCGCCAGGAAGCTTTGCCGCAGCGGAGCGCCGTAGGTGAGATTTCCCAATTCCTCGCTCATGCCATATTGGGTGACCATTTGCCGGGCCAGTTCCGAGGAACGCTGCAAATCGTCCGACGCTCCCGTGGAGACCACGCCGCCATAGACCGTGTCCTCCGCGCCGCGGCCGCCGAGCATGACCGCGATCCGGTCCTCCAGTTCGGGCTTCGTCAGCAGGTATTTTTCCTGCGTGGGCAATTGCAGCATGTGCCCGAGCGCGCCGATGGAACGCGGAATGATCGATACCCGGTGGACCGGGTCGGCGTGTTCCACCGACAGGGCCACCAGCGCATGGCCCGCTTCGTGGTAGGCGACGCGCCGTTTTTCATCCTCGGTCATGCAGCGGCTCTTCTTTTCGAGGCCGAGCATCACGCGGTCGATGGCTTCCTCGAGATCGCGTTGTTCGACCTGCGCGGCGCCCCGCCGCGCGGCCAGCAGGGCGGCTTCGTTGATGATGTTGGCCAAATCGGCGCCAACCATGCCCGGCGTCCGCGCGGCGATGGTGCGCAGATCGGCGGTGGGCGCCAGCTTGGCCTTGCCCGCGTGCACGCGCAGAATTTCTTCGCGGCCCTTCAGATCGGGCCGGTCCACCACCACCTGCCGGTCGAAGCGGCCGGCGCGCAGCAAGGCCGGATCCAAAACCTCCGGCGTATTGGTGGCGGCCATGATGACGACGCCGTGCGCCGCGTCGAAGCCGTCCATTTCGACCAAAAGCTGATTTAAAGTCTGCTCGCGCTCGTCGTGCCCGAACACCATGCCCCGGCCTGCGGACCGCGCCTTGCCAATCGCATCGATCTCGTCGATAAACACGATGCACGGCGCTTTCTGCTTGGCTTGCTCAAAAAGGTCGCGCACCCGCGCGGCGCCCATGCCCACGAACAGCTCCACAAACTCACTGCCGGAAATGGAGAAGAACGGCACGTTGGCCTCTCCCGCGACCGCCCGCGCCAGCAGCGTCTTGCCGGTTCCGGGAGGCCCCACCAGCAAAACGCCCTTCGGAATCCGCCCCCCGAGCCGCTGATACTTCTGCGGGTTTTTGAGAAAATCGACAATTTCAATCAACTCCGTCTTGGCCTCGTCGACGCCTGCCACGTCCGCGAATTTCACCGCGTTCTCGCCGGATTCGTCGCGGATCTTGGCCTTGGCTCTGCCCAGACTCAAAGGAGAGCCCGGCCCCTGGCCGACCCGCCACATCCCGTAGCTGTAGAACAGAAACAGCAGCGCCAGCGGAAAGAGCCACGAAAAAAGCAACTCTGTCCACCACGAGCGCACCTGAATGGTGCCCGTGAGTTTGACGTTTTGCCCTTCGAGCTCCTTCACCAGAGGCGTCTCGTCAATCCCGGGTAGCCGGGTAGCCACAAGCAGTTGCGCCCCCCGCTGCTTCCTGGCCTCCTCTTTGCGCAGGCCAATCAGCTCGGTGGCGGTAATGTTGACTTCGGCCAGCCGCCCCGCGCGGGCCTCGCCCAGAAACTCGCTATAGGAGATCCGCCGCGGCTGGGGCACGGCCATCAACGTTTGCAGCAGATACATCACCGCGAATCCGGCCACCAGATAGATGGCCGAAAACTGCACCTGGCGTTTGCGCAGACGGTCCATAGAATTCCCTCCTTCTCGATCGCGCCGCCCGCGCCGGCCGAAGGCTCGGGCGCCGCGGACGGCGGGCGTTCAAGTGCGGAAAACCAGCTTGTCCTCCGCGCCGTCGCAAGCGACGGTCACATGCTGGCCATCCCGCACCGCGCCCTCAAGCAGCATCCGCCCCAGGCGGGTTTCCAGGTTCTTCTGAATCGCCCGTTTCAGGGGCCGCGCCCCGTATGCCGGATCGTAGCCGATGCGCACCAGGTAGCGGCTGGCTTCCGGCGTCAGCTCGAGCGTGATGTGCCGCTCGGCCAGGCGCGCCCGCAGTCGCTCGAGCTGGATCTCGACGATGCGCATCAGGTGCTCTTCCGACAAGGCGTGGAACACGATGATCTCGTCCACGCGGTTGAGGAACTCCGGCCGGAAGAAGCGCCGGACTTCCTCGAGCACCGCCTCCTTCATCCGCTCGTAGTCTCGCCCGCCGAAGGCGCCGCGGTAGTCCAGAATGCGCTGGCTGCCAATGTTGGAGGTCATCAACAGGATGGTGTTCTTAAAGTCCACCGTGCGGCCGTGCCCGTCGGTCAGCCGGCCGTCGTCGAGGATCTGCAACATCACGTTGAACACGTCGTGGTGCGCTTTTTCGATTTCGTCAAAGAGCACCACGCAGTACGGCCGGCGGCGGACGGCCTCGGTGAGCTGGCCGCCCTCTTCGAATCCCACGTAGCCCGGCGGCGCGCCGATCAGGCGGGCGACGGTGTGCTTTTCCTGATATTCGGACATGTCGATCCGGATCATGGCGCGTTCGTCGTCGAAGAGGAATTCGGCCAGCGCGCGCGCCAGTTCCGTCTTGCCGACGCCGGTGGGACCCAGAAAGATAAAACTGCCCACCGGCCGGTTGGGATCCTTGAGCCCGGAACGGGCCCGCACCACCGCTTCGGCGACGGCGTCCACCGCCTCGTCCTGGCCGATCACCCGCTGGTGCAGGACCTCGGCCAGATGCAGCAGCTTTTGCACCTCGCCTTCCAGCAGCTTGGCCACCGGGACGCCGGTCCAGCGGCTCACCACTTCGGCGATGTCCTCCTCGTCCACCTCTTCTTTAATGAGCGCCGCGCCCGCCTGCTTGCGCGCGAACTGCTCGGATTCCTGCTTCAGTTGCTGCTCCAACTGCGTGAGCGTGCCATATTTGAGCTCTGCGGCTTTGTTCAGATCGTACTCGCGTTCGGCTTTTTCAATGTCGATTTTCACCTGCTCGATCTGCTCGCGCAGGCCGCGCAGCCGCTGCACCGCGCGCTTTTCCGCCTGCCACTTCGCTTTGAGCGCGTCGGCTTCCGCACGCAGGCCGGCCAGCTCTTTTTCTAGCTTCGCCAGCCGCTCCCGGGAGGCTTCGTCGGTTTCTTTCTTCAGCGCTTCCCGTTCGATTTCCAGTTGCATCACGCGGCGGAGAATCTCGTCGAGTTCGGCGGGCATCGAATCGATTTCCGTGCGGAGCTTGGCCGCCGCTTCGTCGACCAGGTCAATCGCTTTGTCGGGCAGGAACCGGTCGGAAATGTAGCGGTGCGACAGCGTGGCGGCGGCCACCAGGGCGGAGTCCTTGATCCGGACGCCATGATGTACCTCATAGCGTTCCTTGAGGCCCCGCAAGATCGAGATGGTGTCCTCGACCGACGGCTGGTCGACCAGGACCGGCTGGAAGCGCCGCTCCAGCGCCGCATCCTTTTCGATGTGCTGGCGGTACTCGTCGAGCGTGGTGGCGCCGATGCAGTGGAGCTCGCCGCGGGCCAGCATGGGCTTGAGGAGATTGCCCGCGTCCATGGCGCCTTCGGCCTTGCCCGCTCCTACCACCGTGTGCAGTTCGTCGATGAACAGGATGACCCCACCCTCGGACTCCTGGACTTCCTTGAGGACCGCCTTCAGGCGTTCTTCGAACTCGCCGCGGTATTTGGCCCCGGCGATCAGCGCGCCCATGTCGAGCGCGACGATCCGCTTTTCCTTCAGGCCTTCGGGCACGTCGCCGCGCACGATTCGTTGCGCCAGACCTTCCACGATGGCGGTCTTGCCCACGCCGGGCTCGCCAATCAGGACCGGATTGTTCTTGGTGCGCCGCGACAGCACCTGGATGACCCGCCGAATCTCTTCGTCGCGGCCGATGACGGGATCGAGCTTGCCCTGCCGGGCCAATTCGGTAAGGTCGCGGCCGTAGCGTTCGAGCGACTGATAGGTGGCCTCGGGCGTGGGCGTGGTGACGCGCTGGCTGCCCCGCACCTCGCGCAGCGCCTGCATGAGGCGCTCCCGGGTGACGCCCATCTGGGCCAGCAACCGCCCGGCGGGCCCTTTGTCTTCGGTCGCCGCCAGCAGAATATGCTCGACGGAAACATACTCGTCGCGGAGCTGCTTGGCTTCATCTTCGGCCTGCACCAACAAGCGGTTGAGCCTGCCCGTGAGGTAGACCTGATCCGGAGGAGCGCCCGTAGGGCCGGCCACCTTCGGCATCCGTCCCAACTCCTCCTCGAGCCGCTGCCGCAGCAGATCGGCCGCCAACCCGGCCTTGGTGAGCAGGATCGAGGCGAGGCCGCCCTCCTGCTCCAGCAGCGCGGCCAGCAAATGCTCCACGTCCAGTTGCTGATGACTGTGCCGGATAGCTTTGGTTTGCGCGCCGCGCACCGCCTCCTGCACTTTTTCCGTAAAGCGATTGATATCCATGGTTCCGTGTGTTCTCCTTCGCGCCGGGGGAAACCGTCAGGTGCTGCCGCCGTCCCGACCCGGCGTGCGGCGTGATTCACTGCGCGCGGGGCTCCACCACCAGGAACAAGGTGTTGCCCTCCCGGTGGATTAGCAGCAGCACCGGTTCGCGTCCGGCCTGGCGGATGGCCCGCTCGAACTCGGGCACGCTCGCCACCGCGCGGCGGTTCACTTCCTGGATCACGTCGCCGCGCCGCAAACCCGCTTCCGCCGCCGGCGTTCCCGGACGGACGGCGCTCACCGCCACGCCAGCCACCGAGGGCGGCAGCTCCAACTGGCGGCGGACCTGCGGCGTCAATTCCGTCACCGTCACTCCGGCGAGGGCCAATTCCGCCTCCGCTTCCCTACCAGACAGGGGCGCGCCCCCTTCCGCGGGTTGTTCCCCTAAGACCACGCTCACCTCGATCACGCGGCCGTCCCGGTGCACGCTCAACCGCGCGCTGCTCCCCGGCGCCTGCATCGCCACCTTCAAACTCAGCTCCCGGGTTTCCTCGATGGCTTGTCCATTAAAGGCAAGCACGATGTCGCCTCGGCGCAGACCCGCCTTCTCGGCCGGACTGCCGGGGGTTACGTCTCCAATCAGAGCGCCCCGCGGTTTGTCCAAGCCCATCGCGCGCGCGATCGCCGGCGTGACCGGCTGGATGACCACGCCGAGCCATCCCCGGATCACTCTGCCGTCCTTGATCAGCCGCTCCATTACGTCCCGCGCCATGTTGATCGGCACGGCGAAGCCAATGCCCTGGTTGCCGCCGCTGCGGGACAGGATGGCGGTGTTGATGCCGATCAACGCCCCGCGGATATCCACCAGCGCGCCTCCCGAATTGCCTGGATTGATCGGCGCGTCGGTTTGGATAAAGTCTTCGTAGTCGACGATGCTGAGATTGCCGCGGCCGATCGCGCTCACAATCCCCATGGTCACAGTCTGGTTCAGCCCAAACGGGTTTCCGACGGCGAGGACGAATTGCCCGGCCTTCACTTGGGAGGAGTCGGCGATGGGCAAGACAGGTAAGTTCTTCTCCTCCACCTTCAGCACCGCGATGTCCGTTCTGGGATCGGCGCCCACGATCTTCGCTTTCAGCTCCCGTTTGTCCGCCAGCGACACCCGGATCTGGGAGGCAGACTCGACCACATGGTTGTTGGTCAGCAGGTAGCCATCAGCCGTGAGAATGACGCCGGAGCCAAGGCTTTGCTCGCGGCGCTCCCGGGGCTGCCGGAACCCCCGCGGCGATTCGTCGCCAAAGAATTCCCGGAAAAACGGGTCAAAAAAGAAGGGCGCGGCCGGTCCCGAGTCCGGGAAGCGTACGATCTTCTCCGACGAGATATTGACCACCGCCGGGACTACGCGTTCGACCACCGGAGTTAAACCCGCCTCGAACGAGACCTGCTGGCTCACCTGCGCGTTCGCGGCCGCCATCATGACACTGACTCCCTGCGGGCGCCGTCCGGTGATCCAGGATCCGACCGTTCCGCCCACCCCTAACGCCGCGAGCAACGCCAGCAAGGCTGTTCGCACCCGGAGCCGAATCCAACTCCCGCCCCTACCCTCTGCACGCGCTGTTCGTTCCATCACTCCTCCTTCCCCCGGCCATCCCCGGGGCGATTCTCCGGGTAAAACCCGCCGCCGCTCAATGCCAGCGCCATCCCTCCCGGACCCGCACCGTGAAATCCTTCCGGCGATCGTTGACGATTTGAAACGCCTCCAGCTTCAGCCGATGGAACTTGCGATCCGGGCGAACACCCGATTGATACAGGATGCGGTACTGCAACTGAAGCATGGCGAAGATGCCCTGGGCGATATTCCGGTAGGCGGCGGGAAAGCGGGGAAAAAACGCCTGGCCGCCGCTCTTGTTCGCCAGCATGTTGAGAAAAGCCTCGGCCTGCACCAAATCGAGCCTCGCGGCGGCGCCCAGATACGGCTCGTACTGGCCGCGCAACAGCGTCCCGGCGCCGAGGGCGAAAACGGTCGCGTTGGTCGCCTCCATTTTGTGCTGCACCTCGCTCAAGTTGCGGGAGCCGAGGGTGGTGAGTCCCGATCCGATGAACACCAGAACTTTCCGTCCGGGCAGCATCGCCAACTTGTCGAGCGTCTCGAAGACCGCGTCGTAGGTATTCACCTCGCCCCAGAACGGCTGGCCCAGCCCGCCATAGGCAGCCAGGATTTCGCCCTTCTGCTTGGTGAAATCCACGTGGATCTGCAACTCCTGCGAGAAGGTCGCCAGCGAATACCAGTTCCCCTCGGGCGCCGCGTCCATGAATCCCCGCAGCGCCGCGTCCATATCGCTCAAGTACAGGCCGGAAGCCTGGCTGTATTCGACCAGCAGCGTCACCAGGATGGGCGATTCCGGTTCCGCCAGCCGGAAAGCAACCGGCTGTCCATTTTCATACAGCCGGAAGTTCTGCTCGCCAAGGCCGCCGATCAGTTTGTCTCCGTCCTCCACCGTGAAGTAGAGGGAACGCTCCCCCAACGTTTGCGCCCAACCCAGGGAAGCACAGACCAGGGCCGCGGTCAGCGCGCAGCGGATTTGTCTTCGCCTGGCTCGGGACATAAGGTCTCAATCGGATCCCCGGACTTGTATTCGATCTTTTCCGGCGCGGGACAACCCTGCACGGGCGCCAGCAGGCTCGGCCGTTCCTTGTCTTCCTGCTCGGCTTTCGCGGTTACCGCTTGGAGCGCCTCCTTCATCCGCGCGAACTCCGGACTGTTCTCGGCCAGTCCCTCCTTGGCGGGCAGAAACATGATCTCCCGTTTGCTGTGCACCATCCGCTGGTAGAACGGCGGATGTGTCCGGAACCAGCTCAGGCCATTGACGTAGCCTTCCTTGGTGGCCATTTTGTCGAAGAATTTGATGAAACCGTTGGGATCGAATCCCGCGTTCCAGGCATATTGCACGCCTAACTGATCAGCCTCCAGTTCGAATTCGCGGCTGACGCCCAGCATATCGAGACTGAGCACTAGGCCCAGCCCATAAAAACCATACTGGAGGGCGTAATACATGCCGATGCTCGCCGCGCCGCCGGTCAGAATCACTGCGGCGATTTGCGCCGCCTGATATATCACGGACGCGATGGTGGCTTTGCGCATGAGCTTGTTGCCGTGGCGTCCGGTGACGTGCGCCAGTTCGTGGGCCAGCACGCCGGCCAGTTGCGATTCGTTGTCCACCGCCTCGAGCAAGCCGCGCTGCACGAAGATGAAGCCGCCCGGCAGGGCGAAGGCGTTGATCTCCCTGGAATTGAGCACCGTCACGTTGAGCGGCACCCGGAGATCGGAGTGGCGGGCCACCCTCTGGGCGAGCGCGACCACATAGTTCTTCACGGTCTCGTTGTCGATTTCCGGGGGCATCAGGCCGGCCAGCTTCATTTGCCGTACGGCTTCCTGCCCATCCCGGACATCCCGCTCCTGCCCGGGAACTAAGTCGCGAAAGCCAATATCCTTGACGTCTCCCCACTTGCGCTGGTGGTGCGTGCCCGCGGCGATTTCCGCCTGGATGCGCTTGAGCTCCTCCGGCCACTTCTCGATCAGTTCCAGCTTGGCCTTGCGGTTCTCATACGCCACCGGAATGGCGTGCTCGGCCAGCACGCGGGCCTGTGCTCCCAGGGCGCGAAGATTCTGGATGGCGCAATGCTTTTGCTTCCGCTCGGCGTCATCGAGGCGCGCGGTCTGGGCCTTCAGCGACGCCTGTTCCGCGCGGAGTTGTTTTTCCAGATCGTCGGCGCGGCGTTTGTACCGCGCGGTGCAGCTCTTTTGCGCCTCTTCAAGCGCCCGGCGCAGGGCGGCGATCTGCGCAGCGTCGAACGCCAGCCGCGGGGCCTCGTCGAACAGCTCGTGATAGGGTTTCTGTAAGGCCGCGCGCAGGGGCTCGCGCGCTTCGGGGGGCAGTGACAGGCGGGCGCGCTGCGCGTGGGTCGGCACGACCAGCAGAAACGCTCCCAGCACCGCCCCCGCCCGCCGGTACGAAGAGGGCGCGGCCGCGGAATTCGGTATCATTGCTTCCAACCTCTCCCCCGCAATTGTACCCCCCCAAAGCTGATAGCGGCCAAAGCGGCAGCAGCCGCCCAAGCTCCTAACAGTACGCGCTACGGCGTGCGCCCGCCGCGTACCTGTTTGCCAAGCGCCGCGCTACCGCCGGCTGGCGCAGTCGGGCTTGCCGTTCCGGCGCAGCCAGTCGAGCAAGTGGCGCACACTCGCCGTGGCGAGTCCGATGCAGGTGTCCGCGCAACCGTAATACAAGCGAAGCAAGTCGCCATCCGGGCCTAGTGTGTAGCCGCAAGGAAACACCACGTTGGCGACATCTCCGTGGCGTTCGTAAGGCTCCTCGGGCGCGAACACCCAATCGTCGCCGCGCAGCAGGCACCGTTCCGGGACTTCCAGGTCAAACAAGGCCAGCCCCAGCCGGTACAGGCAACCCGCCGCCGTCTGGCGAACGCCGTGGTAGATGAGCAACCAGCCCTCCGGCGTTTCAATGGGCGGCGGCGAAAGGCCGATTTTGTTCGAGTCCCACCAGGCGCCTTCCCGCGCCGCCAGGATCAGATGATGGCTTCCCCAATGCCGCAGATCCGGGGAATAGGAAATCCAGATGTGGGCGCCCCGCCAGGTGGTGACCGGCCGGTGGATGAGCGCCCAGTGACCGCCGATCCGCCGCGGCAGTAAGGCGGCGTCCTTGTCTTCCGGCGGCATCACGACGCCGTAGCGTTCAAATGTGCGGAAGTCCGCGGTCAAGGCGAGGGAAACGCCCGGACCGCCGCGCGAATACGACGTGTAAGCGACCGCGTAGCGGTTCAGCTCCGGCACCCAGGTAATGCGGGGATCTTCGATGCCCCAAAGCTCCTCCGGGTAGTGCTGCGGATCCGGAGCGAGGGTAGGCTGGGCGTCCATGACCCAGCCCGAGATTCCGTCCGCCGACCGCGCCGCGCACAAGTGCGAGATCCCGCTCCGCTCCTCGACGCGGCACAGCAGCAGCGTCGAGCCGTCCGGCAGCAAGGCGGCGCCTGCGTTGAAGACCGTGTTGACGGGATAGGGCCACTGCGCCGCCGTTAGAATCGGGTTGCCGCGATAGCGAACGATCAGGTTTTCGTGCTGGTTCCGCGGCCCAGGCAGATCCTCAGGACGAAGGGACATGGCTGGCTTGACGCATTTCCTCCAAAGCGATGAGAAAACTGAGGGTCGACTCGGCCCCCTCGTTCTGGTTGACGCGGTCAGGGTGCAAGCCGTCATGGCACCCGCCGGTGGCCGAATCGTAAAGGGGCAAACCCATGTCGTTCCGCCCGAGGAACCATTCAAAGGCGCATTGGGCTTGCTGGCGCCACGTTTCCTCTCCGGTGATCCGCCACGCCTCCAGATAGGCCGAAACCGAGGCCTGAGCCTCGATCGGCTGCTGGTCGAACCGCGCGCGCGGTCCGCCCCGGCGGAAGAATCCATTGCTGCCGATGGGGACGAAGTGGTTGCCGCCACAACGTTGGATGCCGGCCAACCAGCTCAGCGCGGCAAGACCGGTTTCGACCAGATCCGGCCGGCCCAGCCCGCGCCCGGAAACCAGCAAAGCGTGCGGCAACCGGGCGTTGTCATAGCTCAGGATGTCCTCGAACCAAAGCCAGTCCGGACTGTGCGTGCGCTGGTACAGATCCATCAGTTGCTGCGTCAGCGCCTCCCGTAACGTCTGCGCCGCGCGGTCGCCGGGAAAGCGGGTAAGGTACTCGTGCACGCCCAGGAGGGTGAAGGCCCAGGCGCGGGGACTGGTGAACCGCTGCGCCGCCGGCAGCGCCAGATCGAACAGGCGGCCGGCCGAACCCCGCAAGCCGGCGTCCCGCGAGCGGCCCAGCACCAAACCCAGAGCCCACAAGGCCCGCCCATGGCAGTCTTCCGACCCGGTTTCGTCGAGCCACCGCCGGTCGTACCCCAGCCAGTTGTGAAAGCGGCCTTTCTCCTGGTCGAACGCGTACCAGAGAAACGCCTGGTAGCGGTGACTCGGCAACGAATCTTCCTCCCTCGGCTCGAGCAGCACCGCCAGCGCCAGCGCCCGCGCGTTATCGTCGGTCGTGTACCCCTCCGCGTAATTGGGATCGGTGAAGATGGCGTGCTGCAAGACCCCGGTTCCATCGGTGAGATGGCGCAGGTGGCGGAGTTGCAGCAGGGGGAGCTCGGCGGCCCGGTCCTGGAGCGTGATGGCCTGGAACGCGCGGCGGGGATGGCGGCTGCGCTCCTCGCACGCCCGCTCGAAGCTCGCCATATAGAGACGGGCCACGTGCGGCCAGATCATCTGACGTCCCAACCGGTAGGCTCGTTTGCGCATGGCGTGCCGTTCCGCATCGTTCTCGAGCAGACGCAGAATCTGCGCCGCCATCGCCTCGGCGTCCGCAAACGGCGTGAGCACTCCCCGGTCTTCAGCCAGCAGTTCTTCCGCGTACCAGTAAGGCGTGGAGATGACGGCTTTGCCCGCGCCCACCGTATAGGCCAGCGTGCCGGAGACGATCTGTGCCCGGTTCAGGTACGGTGTGATGTACAGATCCGCCGCCCCGATAAACTGAATGAGCTCCTCCAGGCTGACGAACCGGTTGTAGAAGATCACATGCCGGTCGATGCCCAGGCTGCGCGCCAGCCGTTCCAGGGACAGGCGGTAGGATTCCCCCGCGCGCCGCTGCACGTGCGGGTGCGTGGCGCCGACTACGGCGTAGACGACGTTTGGGAAGCGGCGTAACACCGGCGGCAGCGCCTGCACCACGTACTCGATCCCCTTGTTCGGAGAAAGCAGGCCGAACGTGAGGAGGACGATCTTGCCCTCCAAGCCGAACTGATCTTTGTGGAAATTCGGATCGACGAACGGAACATCCGGGATGCCGTGCGGTATCAGGTCGACTTTGGCGCGCGGGATGCCGTGGATCTGCTCAAGGAACTGCGCGCCCCGCTCGCTCATAACTACCAGGCGGTCGGAGAGCTGGCCTAACTCCTCGAGCACGCGGCGCTGGTTGGCGTCCGGGGCATCCAGAATCGTGTGCAGGGTGGTCACCACCGGCATGCGCAACTCCCGAAGGAGAGCCAGCAGATGACTGCCCGCGGCCCCGCCGTAGATGCCGTATTCGTGCTGCACGCACACCAGATCGATGTGGTTGATGTTGAGAAAGTCGGCCGCCGTGGTATACGAGGTGAGATCGTTCTGGCTCAGTTCGAAGCGAACCCGCGGCGGGTAGGCGTAGCCATCCGCCGTGTCATTGACCGGCAGCGCCAGGCAGGCGACTTCGGGAAACTGTTGCGCCAGCGACTCGCACAGATCGGTAGTGAAGGTGGCGATGCCGCAGCGCCGGGGCGCGTAATTGCCGATGACCGCCACGCGCCGCACCGAGACGCGTTTGCCTCGCGCCGCTTCCGCCAGCGCTCCCTGCTCCTCAGACAACTCAATCATGCCGCTGACCCTCCCAGGGTGAATCGTTGTCGCGCGTACCATCCGTCTTGCTACGGTCTGGCGTTGCGACGCGCAACAGGGAAAAATCCACGTGTAATTTTCGTGTCGAGAAGATTCCGCCCGCGCGCCGAGAATTCCCGGCCGGGTGCGCGTTCGCGGATTAGTTCGTTGCGCCGAATCCGCCGAACGCCACTGCGAAGTAATATGGAGGAAGAACGCCTGCCGCCACCCCTTATGTTCCGGGTGGGCGGACTCCCTTACTCAAACCGAGGAAGCTGATCGCAGCTTTGACGTTCGACTGAGGAAGCCGGCACTTTCCTTCTTGAATGTAGCATTGCGGCTCGCGGAGCGTCAACGCGCGGAGGGAATCCCATTCGGGACGAATTGCGAAGACGCGGCGGGAACCACTTTGCGGGGCCAGGGAGGAGAGCACCAACCGGCGCGATCCGCCATCCCCTCCGCTTCCGCTTCGCGCGGCGGCTACCGCCTGACCGGGAGAACTCCGGCGGTCAAGCGGTAGGTCGCTTCCCCCGCGCGAAACTTCGGCGGAGCGGCCGCGGCCCGTGCTCAGCGCCGCACCGCGTCCCAGCCGAAGGTGTGGCGCTCGGCGGAGCCTCCAGTCCCCGCAAAGGCCACGAAGCTGCCGGCCAGGCGCTTCAGTCCCTGGTAGTTATACGCATAGCCGGTGTAAAACTGCATCTCGCCGGGAACGGCCAACACCAAGCTGCTTGCCTGAAGGAACGTAACCTGGCACCGGCTGGCCGACCAGAATCCCTGGATCTGCCGCACCAGCGTGCCGAAAACCATCGTGCCGGTGATCTTGCCGGTTCCGTCGAGCGAGGTGCCGTTGAGCGCACCTGAATGCCCGTTGGCGTTCACCAGCCAGGCGCCTAGAATCACGTCGGGCGCGCACGGCCCGAGATCCGGAATCTGGCCCCAACTGGTTCCGCCAAAACAAAGCCCTAAAGCCAGAGCCATCCCTGGCAATCCGAATCGCGTTCTCATGTTAGCCTCCTCATTGGTGTTGCGCTGATCCCTCTACCTGATTCCACATCGGGCCGGGTAGAGAGATCCCGGCCGCGAACACTTCGATTACACGTGGCCTCGCGCCCTGCTGCCCGGCGTGCAAGGCCCCTTGAGCGGCCGCTGTCGGCCTTCTTCCCGGTAAGCGGGAAGCGGCCCTGTTTTTTTCATCGGCAGCCTTGATCCGGGAAGCATTCGTGCGGCTGACGGAGGTGCAGGGAGAGCGGCCGTGCAGCGTCTGGAAGATCGCCTTGGCCCTGCTGGAGCCTTGCTGTCGGTGTTGACGCTGGCCTTGCGGAAGGCCAGCGGACGAGACGGCCGGCGCCCTGGGCGCCCTACAGTTCCACTTCCTCGCCCACCTGCCGGCTGATTGCCTTCTGGATCACCTGGGTTAGCGTGTCGCCCGTGTCGGCGTGAACAAAATCCGCCTCGACGTGATCCCAATCGAGCTTATAGCTCTTGGCCAGCGCCGACACCCAGATCTGGCGGACCGGCGCGTTCGGGCTGACGACGAACTTGGCGGGTGGATCGTCGAACTCGATGGTCAACGCCCCGGCGTTGAAATCCACCTCAAACCCGAAATCATCGCTGGCGTCGATCAAGCTGCGGTTCAGCCTGGCCAGCGCCTCGTCGGCCTTCAACCGGAACTCCTGTTCGTCGATCACTTCTTCAGTATGGCACCGCGCCGGAGAGGTCAGATCAAACGGCGCGCCGGGCCGCCGGCTTTCGTGGGGAGTCTTGCGCAACGGGATCTGCCGCGAACCGGCTGAGCGCTTCCCCGCCACGATTCCTGGCCAGCGCGGACACGGAACGGCCAGCGTTACAATTTCATCCGTTCAAGCTTGCGGTACAGGGTCTTGCGCTCGATGCCCAGGATCTGGGCCGCGCGGCTCTTGTTGCCCCCGGTCGCGGCCAGCACTTTGCGGATCTGCTCGGCTTCGGCGTCTTCCAGGGTCTCGACGGCGTGTTCGCGCGGTTCCATCGCCTCCATCGCGTCCCGCACCGCTTCGCGGTCGATCCGCTCGTGCGGCGCCAGGATCACCAGCCGCTCGATCAGATGTTGAAGCTGCCGCACGTTGCCGGGCCAGGCGTACTCCTCCAACTCGCGCAAGCCGGACTCGGCGAGCCTGGCGCCGCGTTCGTACCGCTGGTTGTACTTTTGCAGAAAGAACTGGACCAGCAGCGGAATGTCGCCGCGCCGCTCGCGGAGAGGCGGCAACACCAGGCGCACGACGTTGAGCCGGAACCACAAGTCCTCGCGGAATTTGCCGCTGTCGACCATCTTCTTGAGGTCCCGGTTGGTAGCCGCCACCACCCGCACGTCCACCGGCTTGGCGCGCGCCGCACCCAGCGGCCGCACTTCGCGTTCCTGCAAAAAGCGCAGCAGCTTGAGCTGAAAGCTCAGTTCAATCTCACCGATTTCATCCAGGAACACCGTGCCCCGGTGGGCCGACTCGAACACGCCCACCCGGTCCCGGTCCGCACCCGTAAACGCTCCCTTGAGCGACCCGAAAAGCTCGCTTTCGAGCAGCGTCGGCGCGATCGAGGCGCAATCGACGGGGACAAACGCCTGCTGCGCGCGCGGCGACCAGCGATGGATCAGCCGCGCCACCAGTTCCTTTCCGGTGCCCGTTTCTCCTTCGATCAGCACCGTGGCGCCGGTCGGCGCGACCTGCGAGAGTGTCTTGTAGATCTCCACCATCGGCGCCGACGAGCCGATCATTTCCGTTTCAGGCAGTTCCTCGGCTTCCACCTCGTCCTGCGGCGCGGCATGCAGGGCTTCGGCGCGCTTGACGGCGTCGATCACGCTGTCGAGTTCGAATGGCTTGGCCAGATAATCGAATGCGCCGCCCTTGGTCGCGGCCATCACCGTTTCCATGGTGCCGCGCGCGGTCATCAGAATCACCGAGCAGGCGGGGTCCCGTTTCCGCGCGGCCTCGAGCACATCCAGACCCGTCCGGTCGTCGATATAAATGTCGGTGATGACGATGGGATAGGATTCCTGCCCGAGACGCTCCATCGCCTCGGACGTGGAGGAAGCCGCGTCGACCGCATAGCCCTCCATCTCCAGGCAAGTCACAAGGGTCTCGCGTACTCCGGGGTCGTCCTCCACGACCAACAAGCGGGGTGGCGTCATCTCCTCCTGAATCAGGCGGGCGCGCCGGCCTCGCGGCACGCCGGTATTACCAAGGTAAAACAGGATCCCTCGCCCGGGCTACTTTCCACTTCAATCGTCCCGCCGTGCTGCGTCACAATCTGTTGCACAATCGACAGTCCGATGCCGGTGCCGGCCTCGCCGGATTCCTCTGCGCGTTTGGTGCGGTAGAAACGCCGGAAGATTTCCTTTACCTCCCGCGCGTCCATGCCCATGCCCTGGTCCCGCACCGAGATGCGCAGCGCATCGCCCTGGCGGCGCGCGTAGACCCGTACCTCGGTATCGGCCGGCGAATACTTTACCGCGTTGGTGAGCAGGTTGTAGAACGCGTACTCCATCAGTTCGCGGTCGCCGGCCACCTGCGGGCCGGCGAAGGGCTCCAGTTCCACGCGGATTCGTTTGCGGTCGGCCAGCGCGCGGGCGCGCTCCACGCACGTCTCCATCAAGGGGTATGCCTCGAAAACTTCGCGCTTCAGCTCCATTTGCCCCGCGCCGAGCCGTTCGACGTCAAGGAAGACGCGGATCATGCGGCCCATCCGTTTGGACTCGCTGTTGATCAGCGCGGCGATTTGTTTGCGCTTTTCTTCGGGCAGATTCGGGTAGCGGCCCATCAACTCGCTCGATCCCTGAATGGCCGTTAGCGGCGTGCGCATCTCGTGCACCACGAAGTGCATCGCCTGCTGATACCGCTGCCGTTCGCCTTCGGCCTGGAGCAGACCGCGGCGCACCACGAAGTACTGGTAACCGGCCGCCGCGCCGGCGCTGAACCACGCCGAGAACACCGGCATGGTGAAGGACAGCACGTGCGAGGCGGAAAACAGAGCCAAGGGAAGCGCATGCGCGGCCAGCAGGACAGAGGCGCCCAGCGCATACGCCGTCCAGCCGGAGAACCACCAGAAGCTGACGCCGGTCAGGACGACTACCGCCACGCTCAGCGTCAGCGCCGTCCAGCCCGGTGCCGGCTTCAGAAACAGGCCGTGCGCCAGCGTCTCGTAGACGCTGGCGTTGATTTCGACGCCGGCGACCTGCGCCCGCCCCGAGTACGGCGTTGGCAAGCGGTCCTTGGCCGCGCTGATGGCGGTGACGCCGACGAACACGACCTTCCCGCGCAGATGTTCCAGTTGCTGCGGATCCTGCTGCAAAGCGGCGGCCGAAACCACGGGAATGGGATCCTCGGGCGGACGGTAACGGATCAGCAGCGCCCGGTGCTGGCGGTTGCTGGCGGGAATCGTCAGCGGGCCGGCGTGCAGTTCGTCCGGCGTCTCTTCAATCGTGGCCACCCCGTGCGCGGCGCGGTACGTCTCCAACGCCAGCGCCCAGCGCCGGTCGCGGCCGGCCACTTTGTGGAGCAGGACCTCACGGCTGACCGGGTCAGGTTCCGCATGGACGTGTCCCGTTCCGGCCGCGGCTCGCCGGAAACGCGGCAGCGGGTCCTCCCAAGCGCCGCCCCGCGGAAGCAGGTCGCAGGCCAGCACCGCGCGGGCGGTCGCGCGCAAGGCGTCCTCGAGCCGCTGGTCTTCCGCTTCCTCGCCAGGATCGGCGAGCACCAGGTCGACGGCCACCGCGCGCGGCTCGGCGGCGCGCAGCCGCTCCAGCGCCGCGGCCAGAATCGTGCGCATCCGCCGCACGCCGCCGCCGGCCTGTAGCGTCTCTTCGTCAATGGCCAGGACAACCGTTTGCGGCCGCGGCGAAGAGGGACGCAGCAGCCGGAACATCCAGTCGTAAGCGTTCCCGTCGGCGAGTGCGCCCGGTTCGCTCCAGCTCGCGGCCATGGCCAGCACGAACGCGGCCGCCAGCACGCTGACATACAGACTGGCTTGTTTCCAATTGCGCATCAACCGCCTGCGCCTCCGCGGGCCTCGGCCAGGCTCTCAAGCCTCATTGTCCGCCACTCACGCGTTCGCTTCAACAAGCCGCTCTTGCCGCTTTTCGAAACGGCGGAAAATTCTGGCGCGTCAGAAAAATTGAGACCCCAAAAGTCCAAAGAAGTCACGTGCGGCAGCGGCGCGCAGTCCGACTGTCCCGCGTAAAGGGAGGAAAAAACGATGATCCAAAAAATCCGCTATGCCTGTTCCTTTCTCGCGGTATGCGCCCTGCTTGCCGCCATCTGGTCGATCGCGCAGGGCTATACGTTCTGGTTAGACGGTTTCTTCGTGGCGTCCGCCTGCGTGTTGGCGGCGGTCGTCTTCTGGCTGAAATCCAAAGACCCGCTCCCGACCGACATCGGCAGCCCGGAGAACAAGTCGCGGATTCTCTTCGGCTACCGTCCGAAGGCGTAAGGGCGGCTGCTATTGCAGTCCTCGTGACGCCGCCAGCCGGATTTGCCGGCTTCCTTCTTTCTGCTCGATGACCAGTTCGCCCCGCTCCCAGCGGACCTCATCCACCTGACGCATCCCCGGGGGAGCGGCGGCATAAAACATCCAATACTTTGCTTCAATCGACGACCTGGCGGGCAGCCAGCGGAACGTCGGCGCGCCAAACATCGCGGCGGCCGAGATGGCTTCCCGCCGGGGCACGTCATACGGCTGCGTGGAGAACTCCAATCCTCGAGCCAGTCTTCCATCCTCCGGAAAGTGCTCCCACGTCTGCACCCACGGGAAATCCGCCCGCCGGAACAGGTACCCGAACACCAGTTGCTGCTTCGGGTTCAGCGCCGTCACCCAAACCCATTCGCGATCCGGATCGAGCAGACACGTGGTGTGATCGCCCGTGCCGAGCTGCGCCGGCGTCACCCGGACGTCCACCGTGCCGCCATCCACCGCTGGCGCCTGGGGCCAAGTAAACTCGGTCCCGCCCCGTAAACGATGCTTCACCCGCCAACTCTCCAGATAGGGCCGCGTGCTCGCCCGCCGCGCCGGCATATCCACCACCGTTACCCCCGGTTCGAGGAACGGCGACCCGATTGTCCCGTGCTCGGCCCAGTTGACCGGCCGGTCGAACGCCAGCAGATTCTCCAGGCGGCTCTGCACCTGCACGACGGATTCCCCCTCTTCCATCCGGACCGTGCGCTCGAGCGACTCGTGCAACGCCGGCAGGTGCACAGTCTGCGTCAGCGTGACCGTTCTGCCCCGGCGTTCAAAGAGGCGGGTGTTCCAAGGCAGGGTGTGCGCCTCCCCGTGCCCCGGCAGACCCGCGGCGCGTTCCTCCTCCGAAACCGGTCCAAACCCGTCGACGCACACAAAGTGACCGACCGAGTGTCCGAACTGGTGCTTCCCGGTCTCCCTCGCATACCGCAACGGATCCCACAGCGGATTGATCCGCCGCGAATCCTCCTTGATCAGCAGGCGGACAAAAGCCCCTCCCTGCGGAAAAACCGTTAGTTCCAGTTTGCCGTTGTCCAGCAACAGCGCCGGGCGGCCCTCGAACTCGGTGGTGGACTGAGCGGAGGCGGCGATGGTCAGCATCAGCATGGCGGGCAACAAGCGCATTCGGTTGCTTCCCATTATAGGGCGGAGTGCTCACCCGAAGCCGCCACGGCGCGGCGCCTCAGCGAAAAAACCGAGCAGGACGAACCGTTTTGCTCTATAATTCCTCTACTGGAGGCGCCTCTTGCCAGACGAAACGCCATTTGACAGCATCGAGGGTTCGCATTGTTATGTGGACATGCTGGCTGAGGCGATTGCCGAGGCCCGCCGGGACGTGGAAGGCTTGCTGGCCCAAGCGGAAGCAGAGGGCGCGGATCGCCGAAAGCAAGCTTTACTCCTGGTTTCCTACAACCTTCTCAAGCTGGAAGGGCACATGACCACCAGCCGCCGTATTCTCAATGACTTGCGGACATTGCGCAGGCTTCTGCTGGACGAGCGGCGTCCGCAGCAGTCCGGTTCGCGGGTGGCCCGGCGCGCGGCTGCGGCGGATTGACGTCGGGCGTCGCAAACGCCCATCCTGATAACTCACAGATTTTTAGTGGCTTATCTCCCCGGGGCGCACTCCCCTGCGCGTCTGTGTATACAGCCCGGCGGAGACGCGGCTGTCTCGCGCTCCGCTTCCTTAGTACCACCTAGAGTCGTGGCATAGCCTGCGTCTAAACGTCTCTTCACGTGAACCGGACCGCTCGTCGGCAGTCGCGCCGAATCGCCAATGGCTCACAGAAATCCGCCCTTTCCAATATACTTCTCGTCACATTCTATTGACACTCCAAAGAAGATTCGGCTATTATCAAGGCTCAATCTGCTGTCGACAACCTAACACCTAACCCTAGTGGCTAAAGGATCCGGGGACGATGATGACCTTTGTGATCGGGGACAAGGTAGTGTATCCGAATCAAGGAATTGCGACGATCGAGAACATCAGCACGCGATCGTTCGGCAACCAGTTCGAAAGGTTCTATCTGCTTCGTCTGATGTATACGAGCATGACGGTGATGGTACCTTGCTCCAACGCAGCCAGTGTCGGGCTGCGCCGGGTGACCAGGGGAACGGAAGTCAATAAGGTCCTGACGTTCCTGGCAGGTGGCCTCTGTGAATGCTCGGCCGACTGGAAGGCGCGGTTCAAAGAGAACTCCGACAAGATGCAGAACGGATCGATGTTGGAGGTCGCGCAGGTCCTGAAGAGCCTCTTGCGCCGGCAAGGGGAGAAGCCGCTCTCGTTCCGCGAAAAGAAGATGCTGGACCGGGCGCGCCACCTGCTGGTGAGCGAGGTGTCGATCGCGCGCAGCATTAAGGCGGCGGAGGCGGAATCGCTGCTGGACAAGGCCCTGCAAAAGGCCGGGTTGGCATTGCCTGAGTCCCTCTAGGCCCGGCGATGGGCTTGGCGCCGGCTGGCGAGCGTCCGCCGGCGGATTCGCGCGTCTGGATCCGGCCCGCGGGCCCTGCTATACTTCTGAAGAGCCGCGTTGCCCCGTAGCGAAGGGGACCAGGAAAGCACAAAAACAGGGTCAATTCTGTTCGACGCGGCGGGTGGGGGTGAACTCCGGTTCACCCCCTCGCCCTTTTCCGGGCCGATCGTGACCGCCGCGCCTCACTCTGTGCGAACCACCGGCAACTGGATCAGCCCAAACTCTTCGTGTTGTGCCCCGAACGTGTGCGCGGAGGCGGCCCAGCGGGCGGGCCGCAGGACGCGCAGCACGGCAATTTCGTCGCAGCTCTGAAACTTCGGGCACCGCAGGCAGTCTTTCCATGCCTTTAGCGGGAGCACCCCCCGCTCCACCACCTCGAAACCGACCTTCCGGAAAAACTCGGTGACATAGGTGAAGGCGAACACCGCGTCCAAACCGTAGGTTTCCGCTTCCGTCACCAGCGCCTCAATCAGCCGCCGGCCAATCCCGTGGGATTTCCACGCGGCGTCCACCGCCAGCGAGCGAATCTCCCCCATCGTCGGACTGTAAAAGTGGAGCGCGCCGCAGCCCGCCAGGCGGTCTCCCGCGTAAAGCACCGTGAAGTCCCGAATGTTCTCCGACAATTCGAATTCGGTGCGCGGCAGCATCACGCCCTTTGCCGCGTAGCCGTTGATCAGCTCCAGAATGGGACCGATGTCGCCCATGGCCGCTTTGCGAATCTGCAACGGCGTCTCTGCTTCCGCGAAATCCGCGCGCACCAGGTCGGGAGTCAATCCGCTGATCATGCCGCTTCCTCCGCCACCAACCGCGTACCGATGGACTCTCCCGCCAGCAGCCTCGGCAGGACGCCGGGCTCGGCGCCGAACGCAATGAAAACCTGGCCCACGCCTTGTTCCAGCGCCGCCACCGCCGCATTCAATTTAGCCTGCATCCCGCCGGTGGCCACGCCCGCCTCGATCAGCTTCCGGCACTCCGCCGCGGTCAAGCAAGCCAGCGGACGCCGCTCGGCGTCCAGGACTCCCTGCACATCGGTGAGAAAGATCAGGCGGTCCACCCGGAAGCCTGCCGCGCACGCCACGGCCATCTGGTCCGCATTCACGTTGTACATTCGTCCGGCGGCGTCCCCGGCCAAACAAGCCACCACTGGGGTGTAGCCGTGCGCGGTGAGCAGCTCGAGCAGGGCGGGATTCGAGCCCACCACGCGTCCCACCCACCCCAGTTCCGGATCCATCTGCCGGGCCTCGACCAAACCGCTGTCCAAGCCGGTCAGTCCCACGGCCCGCGCGCCCGCCTGGGTCAGCGCCGCCACCAGCTCATGATTGACGGAACCGGCCAGCACCTTCACCACGGCGTCCATCGTCTCCGGCGTCGTGACCCGCAAACCGCCCACGAACCGGCTCTCCATGCCGCGCTCGGCCAGAAAGCGGGTCATCTGCTTTCCGCCTCCGTGGACCACCACCAGGTGCGCGCCGGCCGCCGCCAGCCCGGCGATCTGCCCCGCCAGCGCCTGCCGCGATGCGGCTTCGTCCAGCAGCGTGCCGCCCAACTTCACCAGAACTTTCACCGCAACCCCGCCGTTTCCGGAAACCCGAACATCAGGTTCATGTTTTGCACCGCTTGCCCTGCCGCGCCCTTCACCAGATTGTCGATCGCCGCCACTATAACCGCCCGCGCGGACGCCGGCTCAAACACCACTCCCAGATCGCAGTAGTTGGTCCCGCGCACGCCGCGCAGGTCCGGAGCGTGCCCCGGCGGATACAGCCTGACGAACGGTTCCCCCGCGTAGGCTTTGCGGTAGACGTCCAAAAGTTCTTCTGCCGAGCCGAGGTTGCGGGTGCGCACATAGATGGTTTCGAGAATACCCCGGTCGAGCGGCAGCAACTGGGCCGTAAAGCAGAACTGGTCTTCCTCCAAACCGGAATTCAGCAGGACCTCGGGGACGTGCCGATGGTGCAGCACCGAGTATGCCGAAAAGTTCTCCGTCACCTCGCAGAAGCTGGTCTTCAGGCTCGGCTTGCGGCCCGCGCCGCTCACGCCGGACTTGGCGTCGCAGATCACGCCTGCTCCCAGGTCGACAAATCCGCCGTCCACCAGAGGGCGAATGGCCAGATTCGCCGCGGTGGGATAACAGCCGGGATTGGCGACCAGGCTCGCGGAGCGGACCGTGTCCCGGTAAAACTCCGGCAGCCCGTACACCGCCCGCTCGAGCAACTGCGGTTGCGTGTGCTCTTCCTTGTACCAGCGCTGGTAACGCTCAGCGGTGCGCAGCCGGAACGCCCCGCTCAGATCGATCACTTTCGCGCCCGCCTCCAGCAGCTCCGGCGTAAGTTGCATGGAAACGTCCGCGGGCGTCGCCAGAAAGACGGCGTCCAGCCGGTGCGACCGCACGCTCGCGGCTTCGCAGGGAGCGCGTTCGGGCTGGGGGAAACCCAGCGGCGCCGGCCGGTCGCCCGCGTCCGAGCGGTGCTCGAGCAACACCGGTTCGGCGTGAGGATGCCGCGTCAGAATCGCCACCAGCTCCGCGCCGCTGTAACCGCGAAAGCCGACAATGCCCGCCCGGATGCCCATTGGTTAATTATTCATCTCCATGCATAAATATACCATAGCGCGCCGCGGCCCCGCTGGCTGCGCTAAAGCCAGGCGCCCGTGCGCCCGATCAGAAAAAATGGGAGAACTTGTGCGCGCGTGCTGGCGTTGCTTGTCGATCGGCTTGCTGCTTCTGCCCCCGGGCGAGGCGGCCCTGCGGATTGTGACGCGGCGCTTGCCGGAAGCCGCAGTCTGGCGCGGGTATCTGGCCCGCATTGAAGTTGCCATCACCTCGCCGTGCCTTGCTTCGGACAGCTACCTTTCCGCCGAAGGACTTCCCGAGGATTTCCGCCTCTCGCCGGTGGGCGTGCTCGAGGGGTTTCCGAAACGGGCCGGGGAATACCCGCTCCGGCTGCACGCCGCGTCTCCGTGCGGCCACGCCCGCAGGGATCTGCTGCTGCGGGTGTTGCCGGCCGCCGAGTGGCAGATTCACCCGCGCCACCTGGTGATCGACGTCACCGCGGGCGCGGCGCCGGTTCGCCGCCAGATCCGCGTGGGCGCGACTTGGCGCGACCTTCCGTATCGCGTGGACGTCGACCCCCCCAAACTGCCCTGGCTGCGCGTCCTGCCCGCGCTTGGCTCGGTGCCTCCAGAAGGCGCTGGCGCCGGAGAAGACACCGTCGAGATCGAAATCGACCCGGCTAAACTCTCGCCGGGACATCAACAGGTCCGCCTGCGCTTCCACGCCGAGCCGGCCCTGCAACCCGAATATGTGTCGATCCTGGTGAGAGTGATGCCCGCCAACTGAACCGGTGAACCCACCTGCGGCTGCCTGCGCCTTCGGGATCCGTAATTGATTTTGAGAGTTTCCGTCCGCCTCCTGGACGTGGGCGGAGGTGTTCGGGGAGATGCGCCGCCTGGCTGGTAAGATACGGACAGAACCGGCAATGGGCATTCTGCGGAACCTCGGGGGGGTCGTGTTTCTGTGGCTGATTCCGCTTGGGGCGCAGACAACCGGCACCATCGCGGGACGCGTCCTCGATCCCAATTCCTCCCCGATTTCTTCCGTCCGCGTGAGCGCCCGGCAGACGGAAACCGGCGCGCTCCGCATCACTCGGACCGACGCCGAAGGGCGCTACCTGCTGGCGGCGCTTCCGGCGGGCGAATACGAATTGCGCGCCGAAGCCGAGGGCTTCCGGCCCCTGCTGCACAAGGGCATTCGCCTGAACGTCGGCGAACAGGCCACGCTGGACTTGCCGATGCAGGTCGGCGCCGTCGACCAGGAGATCACAGTGGTGGGCGACGCGCCCCTGGTGAACACGCGCTCGTCCGAGTTGAGCTATCTGGTCAGTCAGGAGGCGATTCGGGAACTTCCGCTCAACGGGCGCAACTTCACCGAACTGGCGCTGCTGCAACCGGGCGTGGTGGCGTTTCCCCACCGCGACGGCGGCTCAGTGGTGGCCCACGGACTCGCCACCAGCGTGAACGGCGCCGATCCGCGCTCCAACACCTACCTGCTGGACGGCACGCCGCTGAATGATTTTACGAACGGTCCCGCGGGCAGCGCCGCGGGCACCGCGCTCGGCGCCGAGACCATCCGCGAGTTCCGCGTCGAGTCCAACGCCTACTCGGCGGAGTTCGGCAGGACGTTTGGAGGGCAGATCAACGCCATCACCAAGTCCGGCGCCAACGCCTTCCACGGCAGCGCCTTCGAATTCTTCCGCAACGACAACTTCGACGCCAGGAATTTTTTCGATCCCGCCCGCATCCCGGAATTCGTCCGCAACCAGTTTGGGGGAACCCTCGGCGGCCCGTTGCGGCGCGACCGGTCGTTCTTCTTTGTCGGCTACGAAGGCTTGCGCGACCGTCTGGGGCGGACGGTGACCACCATCGTCCCCGACCTGAACGCCCGCCAAGGCATTCTGCCGGATCCAGCCAACCCCGGCGCCACCATCACCGTGCCCATCCACCCGGCGGTGCGGCCCTTTGTGGAAGAGTATCCCCTGCCGAACGGCCCCAGCCGCGGCGGCGGACTGGCCGACTACGCATTTTTGTTCCGGCAGCGCACCGACCAGGACTTCTTTCAGACCCGCTTCGACCAGAACCTGGACGGCCGCCAGCAACTGTTCGCCCGCTACACGCATGACGCGGGCCAGCAGCGGTTGCCGACGGATTATCCGCAGTTCCCGCGGACATTTCTTTCGCGCAACCAGTTTGCGACCGCCGAACACCGCTGGATTCTCTCTCCCCGCACCCTGCACACGCTGCGGGCGAACTTCAGCCGGACGCGGATCGGGCAGAACGTGGAGGCCAACACCACGCGGCCGCTCCCGGCCTTCGTCCCCGGCCGCGGCCTGGTGGGTTCGATCGACATCGGGTCCAACCCGCGCTTCGGCACGCAGTCGTCGGTCAACGTGCAGTTGGTCCAGAACGTGTTTGGGTTTGAAAACCAGGTGGCCATGACCCGCGGCCATCACTTTCTGCGGTTCGGCGGGATGGCGGAGCGCTACCGCAACAATATGTTCAACCCGACCTTCTCGCTGGGCATTTACAACTTCGGCGATTGGCGGAGCTTCCTGGAGAACCGGCCGACGCGCTTTGTAGGGTTGCCGCCGGACGGAGCCCTGGACCGCTACTGGCGGTTCACGCTGTTCGGCATGTACGTTCAGGACGACTGGCGCGTGTCGGGGCGTTTGACTTTGAACCTGGGGCTGCGGTACGAGTTCTCCACCATGCCCGTCGACATCTACGGCCGCGACTCGGCGCTGCCGAGCCTGAGCGATGCCGCGCCCACCGTGGGACCGCTCTACCGGAATCCCACCTACCGCAACGCCGCGCCGCGGTTTGGCTTCGCCTGGGACGTGTGGGGCACGGGGCGGCTGGCGCTGCGCGGTGGCTACGGGCTCTTTTTCAATACCAACAACCAGCAGAATCTGATCGTGACGGTGACCAATCCCCCGGCGACGCCGCGCGTGATCATCGCGAATCCTACGTTTCCGAATCCGCCCTTCGAGCGCGGCGTCGGTAACTCCATGCGTCCGGTCGAGTGGAACCTTAAAAATCCGTACCTCCAGGTTTGGAATCTGAACCTGCAACAGCAATTGCCTTTCGATTCCGCACTGACGGTCGGCTACGCCGGTTCGCGGGGCGTGCACCTGCTGCGCTCCGGCGACGTCAACATCCCGGTCCCGCAACGCCTGGCCGACGGCACCCTGTTCTGGCCGGTGAATGCGCCGCGGCCGAATCCGGCGTTTTCCACCATCGAGCTCAAGAAAAGCGACGGCAACTCGTGGTACCAGGCGCTGCTCGTGGAATGGCGCAAGCGCTGGAACCGCGGCCTGAATTTCCAGTCCTCGTACACCTTCGCGCGCAACATCGACACCACGCAGGCCTCGACGTTCTTTTCCGACGCCACCAACGGCACCACTTCCGCGTTTCCCGAGTTTCCGGGCTTCTCTTATAACAAGGGGCTCGCTGACTTCCACGCCAAGCACAACTGGGTGACGAATGCGTTGTGGGAGATCCCGCTGGGCCGCTCCCTGACCGGAGTCGCCGGCGTTTTGGCGCGCGGCTGGCAGGTGGCTTCCATCGCCAGCCTGCGCAGCGGCCCGCCGCTGACCGCGTTCGTGTCGCGGAACCGCTCGCGCTCGCAGTGGTCGCCTTCGCTTGGACCGGGAATTGGCCAGGACCGGCCCAGCATGGCTCCCGGACGCACCCATGCCAGCGCGGTGCGAGGCGGCGCGGATCAGTACCTGGATCCCGCGGCCTTTATTCTGCAACCCGCGGGAACGTTGGGCAACCTGGGCCGCGGCGCCCTGCTCGGACCGAACCTCCGCAACGTGGACTTTGCCGTAATGAAGAATTTCCGGACTGCCTGGCTGGGAGAAGACGGCAACGTGCAGTTCCGCGCGGAGGCGTTTAACCTTTTCAACCGCGCCAACTTGGGCATTCCCCAGTTGACCGTGTTCAACGGCGCCTCCGACGGCGAAGCGCCCCTGGCCGGATTTGGTAGAATCCGCTCGACGGTGACGCCCGCGCGGCAGATTCAATTGGGCCTGCGCCTGCGTTTTTGACCACGATTCCGATGACATCTCCCTCGCCGAAAGGAACACAGATGAACTGGGTATGGTTCGCGTTTGGGGCAGCGCTGTTCTGGGGCGTGTACGGCCCGTCGTTGCACAAGGGGCAGGTGATGCTGGGCAACCCGCTGCGGGCGCTGTTGTGCGTGGGGATCGCATACTTTCTGGTCGGGGTGCTGGTGCCGGTGTTCTGGCTGCAAGCGCAGGGCGCCCTCAACAACTTTCACGCCGCCGGAACCACCTGGGCGACGCTGGCTGGGGCGCTGGGCGCCGTGGGCGCGGTGTGCATTATTCTCGCGTTCAAATCCGGCGGCTCGCCGGCTTACGTGATGCCGCTGGTCTTCGCCGGCGCGCCGCTGGTGAACGTGCTGGTTTCCATGGCGACGCATCCGCCGAAACAAACGCCCCATCCGCTGTTGTGGGTTGGCTACGTGCTCGCGGCGTCCGGCGCGTGGCTGGTGTTGCGCTTCAAACCGCAGTAGGGCAAATTCGACACGGGCGCCGGAAAAACCTCCCCGCTGCCTGCCGCGCGGCCTTCGGCAAGTGCTTGATCGCCCTCGCCCGCGCGTTTGGCACCTCACCTGCTCTTTGATCGCCGGGTAGAACCAATGCGCTATGCGTGTGTGCTGCTAGGGATTTCGCTCGCGGGCGCCGGCGTGGCGGCGGAAGCCGACGCGCTGGCCATTTCTCAAATCATCCGGGAGCGCCACCTTCCCCATTCGGTAATCGTCGATCCGATGTATGCTTCGCCGGACAGCCCGCAGATTGCGCACTACACGCGCTGTGGCGACGCGGCGATCTGGACCGGGCATTACCTGGCCGCCGAGTCCTTCCGCTGGCGTGTCACCAAGGCGCCCGCGGCGCGGGAGGCCATCCTGGAAGCCCTCCAGGGGATCCGCTACCTGCTGGACGCGACCGGGCGCGACGTGCTGGCCCGCTGCGTCTTTCCGGTGGATTCGCCGTGGGCGCCGGACTTTTCGCAGGAAGAGCAGCATCACGGGGTCCACCTGGGCACGGTGGATGGCCGGCCGTATTTCTGGATTGGCAACACTTCCCGCGACCAGTACATCGGGGTGATGTTCGGCCTGGGCGTGGCGTTCGAGTTCGCCGGGGACGACCCGGAGATTCGCCAGGCGTCGCGCTGGCTGGGCGAGCGCGTGCTCAACCGCCTGCTTGCCGACGGCTGGCTGGTGCGCATGCCGGGCGGGCGGGTGTCGACCACCTTTCTCCAACGCCCGGACCAGCAACTGGCGTTCTTGAAGATCGGGCGGATGTTGAACGCCTCGAGGTTTGAGCGCCCTTACCAATGGAATGCCGTGCAGATGTCGCTGGGGGTGTGGGCGCCGGTCGCCACGGAGGCGCTGGAGCCGCATGGCTCCTACTTCAAGTTCAACCTCAACGCGGCGACTTTCTTCCACCTCCTCCGCCTGGACGGCAGCGGGTTTATTCAGGGCAATTGCCGCCTCGCCTACGACATCTTCCGGCGCGCGGTAGAGGACCACGGCAACGCCCACTTCCACATGGTCGACCGGGCGGTGCGGGGACCGGATCCGGAGCGGGACGCGGAGACCCGCAGGCTGCTCGCGCAATGGCTGACGCGGCCCCGGCGCGACGTCTGGGTCGATCTCCGCGGCAAGTATCCGGCGTGCAAAGACGACAACCGCGCCTGCCAGCCGATTCCCGTGCCCGAACGGGTGACCACGGATTTCCTGTGGCAGCGAAGCCCCTTCCAGTTGTCGGGCGGCGGCGGAGGCGTCATTGAAGGCGCGGGCATCGACTACCTGCTGCCATATTGGATGGGCCGTTATTACGGCGTCGTCTGGGATTAGTCCCGCCAGACGTAGCGCTGACCACCCGGCGGCGTCCGGCAGGCGGAGTGCGCAGGTTCCTTGACCGCAAGGCGAGGGCCCCGCCGCCTGAGCGCTCCGCCAACCTTGCCCTCCGGCGTCTTCTCCAAGTAGGATCTTTCGAGATGCATCGCCTTCCCAAAACCCTGGACCGCTCGGCGCCCATCCGGATCGGAGCCGCGAACCTGCTCCAGGAGGCCATTCTGAGCGGGCAGGTAAAACCTGGCCAGGAAATCCCGCAATTGCCTTTGGCCAAGCGGCTCGGTCTCTCGCAAAGTTCCGTCCGGGAGGCGCTCCAGGAGTTGGAGTACCGCGGCGTCATCCGCAAGCGGGGCCGGAACTGGATCGTCACCGAACTCAGCGAAGGGGAACTCGCCGGGCTGTATGAAGTCCGCGCCCTGCTGGAGCCGTACGCGTGCCGCCTGGCGGCCATGCTGTGGACCGATGCGGGCACCGCGCAGTTGGAAGAGTGCATGCGGCGCATGCGGAACGCCGCCGCGCGCCGCAATTACCGCGATCATTGGAACGCCGACATCGAGTTTCATCAGACGATCTGGCGCGTGCAACCGAACCGCTCGCTGGAGCGGCAATTGAATCTGGTGTGCATGCCGATTTTCGCGCACGGGGTGCTCCAGCACGCGGCCATCCCCGCCAGCAGCTACCAGCGCAGCCTGCGCTGGCACGCGCTGATCCTCGATCTGCTCCGGCAGCGGGACGCGGCGGGCGTCGAGCAGGCGGTGCGGCGCATCGTGCGGGGATTCCACCGGCTGAACCTCAAGGATTTCGGACACTCGGCTCGCGCGAGCTGATTATCGATCAAAGCTGCCTCCACGCATCGTACGGTCAGCAGGACTCGGGACGAGATGCCTGTAGCGTGCTGGCTTGACATGGGCGGCTTTGATCGATAAGCTTGCGGGCAGTGAACCGCGTAGTTCCAGGCGGAGGGGGTATCCGCGAAGTTTTCGGCGTGGCGCGCCGCGCGCGGGCGCTGGTTTGCCTGTCGCTGGCCGCCGCCTGGAGCGGCGGCGCGAGCCCGCCCGCTCCGGGGGCGCGCGCGAATCTGGCCTCCTTCGGCAGGCCCCTGCCCGCGTCCGCCGACGCAGAGCCCGGCTGGCAGTATCACGGTGTCGAGTGGGACGAAGCGCGCGAGATTCACGAAATCCGCTACCGTCTGGCCCAGCCCGCCGCCGCGGTGCGCCTCGAATATTGGGTGCACAACTGGCCGCCGAAGGAGGGGCGGGGCGGGTGGACCACCACGGATTCGCCCTTCCGGGGGGAATGGCGAACCGCGCAGGTCACCGTGCGGAACGAAGAGGGCGTCCACGTTTTGCGTTTCCGTCCGCTGACGACGGAAGAGAACCCGAATCTCAAGGAGCGCCCCGGCTACGCGCCCACCTTCCGGCAGACGCTGCGGCTGCGGCTCGCGCTGCGCGGCGCCGCCTCGCCGGCGGTCGCGCAGTTCGAAGTCTACGGGACGGCCGTCTGGAACCGCCGGACCGTAGGCGTCGAGACGGGCGGCGAAGGCAAGCCCGCGCCGGCGGTGACGTTCTCCGTTTACAACGGCGCGCTGCTGGGAAAGAGCCAAGCCGGCGGCAGAACTCTCCTGGACATCGCCTACCTTGAACACCCTCCCGAATCGGCCGACCGCACCGTGTTGCAAGTGGCCTCGCCGGAGTGGGCGTTCGGAGTGGCGCTCGACGACCTGATTCGCCACCGCGAGATCTACGTGCGCGATCTCGGCGTGTTCTTCACCGCCGCGGCGGCCGAGCCGCTGGCCGACTTCCTGGCCTCGGGCAAACTGCGGCCCGGCCGCGACATCCACAGCCGGGTTGGCGCCGCGCCGGAACAATCGCTCGAAAAGGCGCGCGGCGAAATCCCCCCTTTGTCCCACACGGGCAACAACGGGCGCCATCCGGTGCGTTATGTCCCCCTCGCTTTTCCGGGAAACCGCGAGAAACTGGCGCTTGAATACAACGGAAACCTGTTCATCAGCAAACACGGCGCGAAAACCTTCGCCGACGAGCGCACGCGTCTCCGCTGGAAGGGCGACAAGATCCGGTTCCGCTTTGGGACCGGTGTACAGGCCGACTTCCGCGAGCGGCCTTCTTCCGCGCGCCAGTATCCGCTCAACGCCTATCAGCCCGTCTTTGTGACGGAGTGGAACGAGGGCGATCTCGCCTATCGCGCGGAGGCGTTCGGCGCGCCGTACGCAGCGCCGCTAGAGCCGTGGAGCAATCGTGGAGACGAACCCGCCGCCGCGTTTGTGCGCCTGCGCGTCACCAATGCCGGATCCCGGCCGGCGACCGCCCTGACCTGGTTTCAGATCAGCCCGGAGGAAACGCTGGCCTGGGACGGCGGTTGGCTGCGCGGGGAACCGGGATTGCGGGCATGGCTGAAGCCCTCGGAAGGCAAACTCGAACTGCGCGCGCTGCCTCCCTCTTCACTGTATGCGGGACAGGCGGCGGTCTGGGAATCCTCCCTGGCGCCGGGCGCTGCGGCCACGCTGGACGTTCGCATCCCGTTCCGCACGCCGGTCTCCCGCCAAGAAGGGCGCACCCTCGAAACCGTCGACGCCGACGCGCTCCTCGCCCGCCTGATCAGCTTCTGGGACCGCACCGTGCGGCAGGGCATGCGCGTCCGCACGCCGGACGTTTGGTTGAACCGCTTCTGGGATGGGGTGTTGCAGCACATCCTGGCTTCCGTATATCGCGACGTGCCCACCGGCCTGTTCATGGCCCCCTGCGGAACTTACGACTACAACATGTTCCTCAACGAGACGAACATGCAGGTGCGGCTGCTCGACCAGCGGGGCCTCCATGAGCTGGCGGCGAAGTTCCTGGAGCCCGCGCTCGCCCGGCAGGGCTCGAAGCCTTTCCCCGGCATGTTCCACCAGACGGACGCGATCTTTCATGGCGTCCTGATCGACGCGCAGCACGATTACACGCATTCGGGCTACAACCTGAATCACGGCTGGACGCTCTGGACGCTGGCCGAACACTACTGGTTCAGCCGCGACGAAGCGTGGCTGCGCGCCAAACTGCCGAACCTTCGGCGGGCGGCCTGGTGGATCGTGGAAGAGCGCCAGGCCACGCAGCGCCTGCAACCGGATGGGGGGCCTGTATGGGAGTACGGCCTGCTGCCCGCCGGACAACTGGAAGACAACGAGGAGTGGCAGTATTGGTTTGCGGTGAACGCCTACGCGCACAAAGGGCTGAAGGCGGCCGCGGAGGTGATCACGGAGATCGACCCGGCAGAGGGAGCGTGGCTGCGCGACGAAGCGCGCCGGTACCGGGACGACATCCGCGCGGCGCTGCGCCGCTCGATGGCGGCGGCGCCCGTCGTGCCCAGAGGCGACGGGACGTGGATCCCCTACCTGCCTTCCCGCACCCACCTGCACGGCCCCGATTACGGCTGGATTCGCAACATCCTCTACGGCGCGCACGCCCTGATCGACGGCGAGGTCATTGACCCCGGTGAGACCTGGGCGGCCTGGATTCTCCAGGATCTCGAGGACAACCGCTTTATGGCGCCCGACTCGTTCCCGGTGGCCGAGCAAGACTGGTTCAGCCGGGGCGGCATCACCCTGCAACCGAACCTGGTGAACACCCCGCTCACCTACCTCGCCCGGAACGAAATCCCCCAGGCGCTGCGCGCCTTCTACAATACCTTTGCCGCCAGCTATTTCGAGGACGTAAACATCTTCGCCGAGTGGGTTCCGTCCTTCGGCCGGCCGGGTGGACCGTACTACAAAACCTCCGACGAGGCGGGCTTCCTGACGTGGTTGCGGATGCTGCTGGTCCGGGAAGAGGGCGGCACGCTGCAACTGGCGCGCGGCGCGCCGCGGCGCTGGTTCCGCCACGGCGAGGTCATCGAAGTGGAAGACGCGGCGACGTTCTTCGGCAAGATTTCCTTTCGCATCGCCTCGCGCGTCGCCGAGCGGCGTCTGGCGGCCGACATCCGCCCCGCGGCGGGCTTCCGGGCCCAACGCCTCGCTTTGACTCTGAGACACCCCGACAAGAAACGGCCCCGCCGGATTCAGGCGGCTGGCGCCGACGTGACGTCCTCCTGGGATCCGAGGACGGAAACCCTAACCATTCCGGCCCAGCCGGGAGCCATGCAGGTTGAGATTGACTATGAAGACTGATTACCCCGTATTTCGCCTCGTACTTCTGCTGTTTGTGTGCGCGTCCGTGGCCGCGGCGCAGACCAGCTTCGGCACCATCACCGGCGCCGTCACGGATTCGTCCGGGGCGGCGATACCGAACGCGACGATCACCATCGTGAATCAGGACACTGGCGCCCGCCGGGTCGCCACCGCGGGCGCGCTCGGCGTCTACACCGCCCCTTCGCTGGTGGCGGGAACCTACACTGTCACGGCGGAAGCGCCCGGCTTTAAGCGTCAGGTGCGCCCGCTCATCCGCCTCCGCGTGAACGAGACCAGCCAGGTAGACTTTCAAATGCAAGTCGGCGAGGTACAGGAAAGCGTGGAAGTCGTCGACGAGGCCCCGTTGCTGAACACGACCTCCTCGACGCAGGGCGGCGTGGTGACCAACGAAAAAATCGTCAACATGCCGCTCAACGGCCGGCAGTTCACCCAACTCATCCTGCTGATGCCGGGCGTCAGCGGACGCCAGCCTGCGGCCAGCGGCCTGGATAACAACCTCAGCGGCGTCTCGCCGAGCGTCAACGGGGCGCGGCCGCAGAACAACAATTTCACGCTGGACGGCGTCGAGAACAACGAATCGTTCTTCAACAGCTTCGCGATCTCTCCCTCCGTGGACGCCATCCAGGAGTTCAAGGTGCAGTCGCACATCAGCTCCGCGGAATTCGGCAAAGCGGCGGGCGCCAACATCAACGTCCAGTTCCGCTCCGGCACCAACCAGATTCACGGCGTGGCCTACAACTACCTGCGCAACGCCAAGCTGGACGCGCGCAACCCGTTTGTGCCGACGCGCGGCCAGTTCCAGCAGAACCAGTTCGGCGGAACCATCGGCGGACCGGTGTACCTTCCCAAAATCTATGACGGGCGCAACCGGACCTTCTTCTTCTACGCCGCCGAGGCCTTCCGGCAGGTGCGGGGGCTGACGCCGCCGACCGCGTTTGTGCCGACGCCGCAGGAACTGGCGGGCGACTTGAGCGGCGGACGGGCGATCTTCAACCCCTTCACCACCCGTGCGGGCCCCACCGGCGGCCTGGTGCGCGACGCCTTCCCGGGGAACCGCATCCCGGCCAGCCTCATCAACCGGGCGTCCTCGATCATCGCGCAGCAGTTTTACCCCGCGCCGAACCTGACCGGGGTGCCGGGCCGCAACGTGATCAACCCCAAAAATCAGGTGCAGGACGACGATCAATGGAACATCAAGTTCGATCACCGCTTCAGCGACAGCAACAACATGTTCTTCCGCTACTCGGCTAACGACCGGCACCGCATTACGCCCACCTCGTTGCCGGTGATCGACACCACCTTGTTTAACCGCAACACGAACGCGGTGCTGAGCGACACGCACGTACTCAACCCCACGACGATCATCGACCTCAAAGTGGCGCTGAACCGCACCTACCTGGGCAACGCCAACACGCCGCAGGATCCCGCCGTGCTGTTCCAGCAAACCGGCATCCAGGGCTACGTCGTGCAGAGCCAGGAATTCCCCATGTTTCCCATCATCTCGGTGGCGGGCTACGCGGGGATCGCCCAGGACGCGACGGTGTTCGGGCCGTTTAACAACTTCCAATACCTCGGTACGGTGACGAAGATCCGTGGCCGGCACACGATGAAGGCAGGTTACGACATCCGGCGGCAGCAACTGTTTACCGGCAGCTACCGCGCGGGCAACATCGGATTCGACGCGATTCCCTCCGCCGATCCGCAGAACCGCTCGAACACCGGCCAGCCGCTGGCCAGCTTCTTGCTCGGCCTCCCGTCCACCGCCTCCCGCGCGGTGGGAGACACCAACGTGCGGATGCGGGGCACCAATTTTCACTTCTTCCTGCAAGACGATATCCGCGTGCACAGCCGCCTGACGTTGAACTTCGGCCTGCGCTATGAGTACAACCAGTTGCCATACGACAAGGACGGGCGGGTGAGCGCCTTCGATCTGCGGAACGGGAACATCCTGTTCGCGGCGCGCAATCCGATTACCGGCGAGCCCGCAAACGTGCGGCGCAGCTTGACCGACCCGGACTGGAACAACTTCGCTCCGCGCGTGGGCCTCGCCTGGACACTCAACTCCAAGACCACGGTACGCATGGGCTACGGGTGGTTCTACAACTCGAACTTCATGCAGGAACAGCAGGGCGGGCGCGGGCAGTGGCCGTTCGCCCTGAACCAGAACGAAACCAACCTGAACATCGATTTCCCCACCAATCCCCTGCAAAACATCTTCCAGCGGGATCCGGCTTCGACCATCGCCTTCGGCAGCACCCGCGCCATTGCCGGCCGCACCGCATACTCGCAGCAGTGGAACCTCAGCGTGCAGCGGCAGGTCGGCGGAAACCTCGTGGTCGAAGGTTCGTACGTGGGCGGCAAAGGCACTAAGCTGTACACCAACTGGCGGGGCAACGCCGCGCCTCCGGGACCCGGGGCGGTCAACCCGCGCCGGCCGTTCCCGCAATTCGGCACCATTACCGAGTCCAATCCCCGCGGCGCGTCCACCTATCACGCGATGCAGTGGCGCGTGGAACGACGGTTCGTGAACGGGTTCTCCCTGCTGACTTCCTATGCGTGGGGCAAGTCGATTGACGATTCTTCCACGCTCATCACGCTCAGCCAGCACAACCCGTTTGACCTGCGCCAGGAGAAAGGCCGCAGCGAATATGACCTCCGGCACAACCTCACCGTGACCTACGTCTACGAGCTGCCCTTCGGGCCCGGCAAACCCCTGCTCAGCGGCTTGAGCGGATTCGGCAAGGCGCTGCTGGCCGGCTGGCAGGTGAACGGCATCACCAGCTACCGCACCGGCCTGCCGATTCGGATCGTGATTCCCACGGATACGGCCAACACGGGCGTCAGCGGCGGCCAGCGGCCGAACCTCGTCGGCAACGCGATCCTGCCCGCCTCCGACCGGACGACGGAACGGTGGTTCAACACCGCCGCGTTCGCCGTCCCGGCCGCGTTCACTTTCGGCAACCTGGGCCGGCACCCGATCAGCGGGCCCGGCGTGGCCAACTGGGATTTCGGCGCTTACAAGAACTTCCCCATCCGCGAGCGGATGCTGATCCAATTTCGGGCGGAGATCTTCAACATCTTCAACCACACCAATCTCGCGCTGCCCGGTGGAACGGTGACCACGGCGCAGTTCGGCCGCATTGCCGGCACCAGCACCGATGCCCGCGACGTCCAACTCGCGCTGAGGTTCCAGTTCTGACCCGCGCGCTTGTCTTCACCCTGGGGGCCGCGGCGCTGGCCGCGGCCCAGGCCCCCCTCGAATTCCTGGTGGAGGAGACGGCGGGGGTTCGCCGCCGCGGCGTCGTTGTCAGCCAGGGGGTGCCGGTCGAACCCATGCCGGCGGCTGCGGTGGGCAAGCTCCGCTTGCGGACGGCCGCCGGAACGGACGTGCCGGCGCTGATCGAGCCCGCCGGGCAGGCGCCCGGCGGACAGGTGCGCTGGCTGCGCGTGGCGGCGCGCCTCGATTTAGCGCCCAACCAGCGGGCGCCGCTTCGCCTCGAAACCGGGCCGCGGGCGCCCGTCGCGCCGCTCTCCGTGCAGCGGCAGGGAGAATCCATCGAGGTGAGCGGCCCGCGCGTGCGCTTGCGCATGAGCCCTCCCGCCCGCCTCAGCGTCTGGTTTGACCAGCAGCCGGTGCTCGACGGTCCCCTGCGCGTGGAATTGTTCCCGGACGCCCGCAGCATCATCAACGCGGGCGGCAAGACAACCGTGCTGGCGCCTTTTGAGCCGGGCGCGTATGACGTGGACCAACCCACTCCCCACCGCGCGACGCTGCGGCTGCGCGGCCGTTATCCGAAGCAAAAAACTTACAACTACCAGCCCGGAAACAACGACCCCACGCTCGGTTTCGACGTGGAGGTGCGTTTTCATCTCTCCGCGCTTTCCGGCGCGGTGGACTTTGACTGGCGCGCCGTGAATCAGACCGGATATAAAAGCTGGCTGGAGCGCTACGCGCTGGTGCTGCCGCTCGCCGCGGGCTTTCGCCAGACCGCAAGCGAGCGCACGGCGGGAGGTCCATCCCGCTGGTTGCAGTTGCAGCGCGGCGACTTTGCCTGGGGCGTCACGGCGCCGTTCGCCCACGATTTGGGCTCCGGCGGCGGCGTCAGCCTGGAAGGCGGCGTGCTGGCGCATGGCGGGTTGCGCATGCCGCCCGACGGCGGCTTCGGCGGCCCCGTGCCCGCGATTTGGCGCTTGTTCTACGAGGGAACCACCCGCACTTTCGCGGGAACTCTCTGCCCGGGCGAGTGCGCCGTGGCCGAAATCGACCGGCCGCATTTCGTGCTGCCGCCGGAATGGTACAGCAAGCTCGGCCTGCTGCCGGAGGCGGGCGACCGTCCCCACACGCGGGAATTCGCCAGCGCGGTGGCCCGTTCGGCGCAGTGGCTGCTTGACCGCCAATGGCGCGGCACGCTGTGGTGGGGCGAGTGGTGGCGGGAGTGGGACGCCACCCGGGCGCAGGGAGCCGAGGAGGCCAGTAACGGGCAGAGTCTGCTGGCGCCCCTGTATCACTACTTCCGCACTGGCGACCGGCGCTTTCTGGACGCCGCCAGCCGGGCCGCCTGGTTTGTCTACGATGTCCAGCAGACGCGCCGCCGGAGCGGCTTCGGCCCCATGCTGCACACGCGGCGTCATCTGCTCGACGAACTCGACTGGATTCACCCGCGCTACCAGCGCATGGCCGGCCCGCTGCTGGCCTCGCATGTCCTGCTGGCGGACCGGGAGCGCGAAGAGATCGCCGCCACGCTCCGCCACTTTGTCACCCAAATTCAAGCCGAAGACGGAACGCCGTACAACTGGGACGAGCGGGCCAACCGCCGCGCCGCGTCCGAAACCGGGGTCGACACCGCGAACATCATTGAATCGCTGGTGGCCGCGTGGCGGGAGACCGGCGACCCGTTCTTCCTCGATCGCGCCCGGGGATACGCCCGCTGGACCGTGCAGAAGTGGCAGACGCGCCAGGACGAGACGTTCTGGAACTGGAATCTGACCCGCTATGTGCTGACCGGCCTGCTCGCCATCTGTCGCGAGGCCGGACGCGACCCCAGCCGCGTCCCGGAGCGCGATAGCTTCCGGCAGGCCGCCATCGAAATCGGCCGGCACACGCTTGGGCGTCCCGCCCTGGCCACCGTCGCCGGCACCATCGCGGGCGGCGAGTTGCATTTTGTGTTCTATCACGCGTGGCTGGGCGCGGAGGTTAGCCGCCTGGCCAACGACCCGGCCCTGCTGAAACCCTTGCTCGCCAAGGTGCGCGAGCAGATGGCGCGCCAGGCGCTGGACGGCAGTTTCCCCATGCAGATGGGCAGCTTGTGGAGCCAGTATCCGCACACCGTGGTGAGTTACTATGACCCGAAATCCGTGGTTGCGTATATCCCCGTGCTGGAAGCGCGCTTGGCCGCGCTGGAGGGGAAGTAGTCTTACTCTCCCGCTGGTGGTGCTGGCGCTGCCGCTGGCCGCGCAGGACCTGGTCACCGGCCGGATCGTCGAGCGCCACGGGCAGGCGCGAACCGCCGCCCTCCTCGAACAGGGCGTGCCGGTGCCGCCGATGACCAGGGACGAAGCCGCCCGGCTGACGCTGGCGCGGAAAGACGGCCGGCCGCTGGCGGCGTTTGTCACCCCGGAAGGCTATGACGAGCACGGCCGCGTCCGCTGGGTGCGCGTGTGCGCCCGCACCGCGCTGGCGGCGTACGGCGCGCTCGACGTCGTGCTGCGCCCTGGGGAGACGGCGGCGCCGCCGCTTTCCTTGCGCGAACAAGCCGGCAGCATCGTGGTCGACAACGCCGGCTACACGCTGCGCGTCTCGGCTCCCGGCTCTTTGGAACTGACGCATGCGGGACGCAAGCTGCTGGACGGACCGTGGTCCGTCCGACTGATCGCGGACGCGCGCTCGATTCTGTGGGGCGCTTATTTTCGCGAGTTCACGCCTTTGGACGTCTCCGTCGAGGACCGCGGCCCGCATCACGCCACCCTGCTGCTGCGCGCCCTGTATACCAAGAACCAGCGCAAGGCGGTGACCACGCTCGACGAGGGACGGCACTTCGTCTGCGAATTGCGCCTGTACGTCAACAGCCTGTCGCCGGCGATCCGCTTCGCCTGGCGGCTGACCAATCTTACCGGCGTCAAGATGTGGCTGCAACGGTACGCCCTCGTCCTGCCGCTGGCCGCCGGCGCGAGGCGCTTGCCGGGATCCACGCCCGGCATCTTACGCCTGGGGATCGGCGACTCCGGGCGGCTGGCGGTCAATGCGGATTTCATCGACGACCTGGGTCCCGGCGCGGGCATGCGCGTCGAGGGCCACCGCCTGCTGCACGGCGGGCTCGATATGGCGCCGGACGGGGGCGTCAACACCGGCAGAGTCCCCGAGATCCGCCGGCTCTGGTTCCACGGAATGTCCCGTACGTTCGAGGGAGCGCTGGTTCCTTCCGGAGACCCGTTGAGCGTCCAGCGCCCGGTTGATCTGGTCCTGCCCGCCCAGTATTACAGCGACACCCAGGTCCTGCCGGAGGCCGGCGACCCGGTCACCTTCGGCGAGTTTGACGCGCCGGTCCGCAAAGCCGCCGAGTGGCTGCTGCACACGCAATGGCGCGGCAGCCTGTGGTGGGGCGAGTGGTACCGCGAATGGGACGAAACCCGCAACATGGGCGTCGAGGAGGCCAGCAATGGCCATAGCGCGCTGGCCCCGCTCTATCATTACTGGCGCACCGGCGACGCGCGGTTCCTCGCGTGCGCGCGGCGCTCGTTCTTCTACACCATCGACGTGCAGCTTTCCAAATCTCCCGACGGCGTGGGGCCAATGTTTCACACGCGGCGCCACCTGTTCGACGAACTGGACTGGATCCACCCCCGCTATCAGCGGGCGACCGGCAGCCTGGTGGCCAGCCACGTCTTCCTGCACGCCCCCGCGCGCCAGGAGGTGATCCGGACCATCCGCTCGTTCCACGACCGGCTGTTCGTCAACGGAGTGCCGCACGACTGGGACACCAGGAATCAGCGGCGCTCCAGCCGCGAAGTGGGCGTCGACACCTCCAACTTCATGGAAGCCCTCACCATGTGCTACCGCGAAACCGGCGACCGGCGGTTTCTCGAGGACGCGCTCCGCATGAGCCGCTTTACCGCAGCGCGCTTCGCGGTGCGCGGCCAGCGCCCCGGCGACGACTGGAACTGGAACCTCACCAACTACGTGCTTCGCGGACTGGTGACACTCTACGAAACCAGCGGCGACGCGGAGGTGCGCGACCTGGCCGCGGCGATTTCCCGGGCTACGGTGGATAACCCGTCCACCGATGGCTATGCTTTGAAGGACGGCATCGGCGGCGGCGAGCTGCATTTCGTCTTCTATCACGCCTGGATTTCGACGCGGGTGGCCAAATTCGCGCCGGACGGCGCCGCGATCGTCGCCAAGCTCCTGCCGATCGTTCGCCGGGAGGTCGCGCGGCAGCGCCCGGACGGGCTGTTCTCGCTCGAAAAGGGCGTGGAAGGCGGGCTGCCGACGCGGTGGATCAGCTACTACGAGGCCAAGGCGCTGGTCGCGTATGTGCCGGTGCTGGCGGCGCATTTGCAAGCCGCACGAGCCCGCGGGCGCAGCGGCGCACCTTCCGCGGGCGAAGGAATACGCCCTGCGGCAAACCAAACGGTGGCTGCGGCGCCGCGGGCCACTAGCCCGGCAGCGGTCGGCAGGGGTGAAGTCGCACCCCAGCGATCGCGCTTACGGCGCCGTTGAGCGCCGGGCCACCACTTTGCCTTCGTCGATGGTGTCGTCCGGGCGCGCGATCACCCATTCGCCTTCCTTCAGCCCGCTGAGGATCTCGGCGGCCTGGCCGTTGCGCTGGCCGACTTCGACGCGCCGCCGCCGGGCCCGGTTCTCCTCGACGGCGAACACCGCCCAACTGTCCTGGTAGCGAAACAGCGCGCCCGCCGGCGCCTGCAACACGTTCTGGCTTTCCCAGAGGACAAAGCTGGCCTCGACCCGGTAGCCATCGCCGAGCCGCTCCCACTCCTGCGGCGGGGAGATGATATCGACCAGCACGCGCACCCGCTGTTCCTCGACGCCCAGGGCGGAGATTTTGGTGAACGCCACAGGCTCGATCCGGCGTACGCGCCCTTCGAGCGGCCGGGGTCCGCCCCAGCGGGAGAACAGCACGCGTCCCCCGGGCGGAATCCGGACGGCGTCGGCGGAGAGGACTTCCACCTCGACTTCCAAGGCGCGGGCATTGCCGATCTCGACCAACGGTTCGCCTGGCGTAACCGCGCCCTCGCTTTCGCGGATCACGCGCAGGATCCGCCCGGCCGCCGGGGCGCGCACCACGACGGTTTCGCTGGACGCGCTGGCGGGCGGGGCCGCGGCGGCGGAATAGCGCAACGCGGCGCGCGCCGCTTCAAGTTCGCCCCGGGCCTGTTCCACCACGTGCTCGGCGGAAGCGCGCGCCGCCCGGACGCGCCGCGCCTCGGTGGCCGTTCGGTCGAGGACTTCCCGCGCCAGATCGCCGGATTGGTGCAACTGCTCGACCCGCGCCAGTTGCCCCTCCCAGTAGGCTTCCTCGGCTGCGGCGGCGCGCGCCCGCTCCTCGGCCGCGCGCAGAGCGGCTTCGGCGGCGGCCACCCGCGCTTCCGCCTCCGCCCGGCTGCGCGTATCCAGCACCACCGCGCGCGGCGGCTCCAGCTCGTACAGCGCGGCTCCCTGCGCGACCGCGTCTCCCACCTTAAAGCGCAGACGCCGCGCGTAGCCGGCCACGGGCGCGGACACCACGTAGCGGTCGATTACCCGGGTCTTACCTTCTTCCTCCACCGTCACGCGCAAGGGCGCGCGGACCACCTCGGCAAACTCGGCCGGCACGGGCGGTTTGCGGTACCCATACGCGATCACCAGTACCGCCGCCGCCAGCGTTCCCAGCAGCCAGGACCATCTTCGCCACGCCACGCCGCCTCACTCCCTCGCTTTCAGGACCGCCACCAGGTCCAGGTGGTCCAGTTTTCGCCGTACCGCGATGCTGGAGAGCAGCGCCGCCACCAGCACCACCGTCGCGGCGAACGAATAGGTGGACGGCTGAATCACCACCGGCGCGCGAAATAAATCCGTTTGCATGTTGGCGATCATCACTGCGCTCAACTGGCGCCCGATCACGCATCCCAAGGGCAGCGCCAGCAGCGTCAGCAGCGCCAGTTCCCCCAGCAAAATGTAAGAAATCTCGCCGCGGGTGAAACCCAGCACGCGCAGGCTGGCCAGCTCGCGGCTGCGCTCGCTGAGCGTCACGCGCGCGCTGTTGTAGACCACGCCCAAGGCGATGGTCGCCGCCAGAATAGTGTTGACAAAGGCAAAGATCAACATCTGCCGGGCCATGGTTTCGTAGAAGTTCCGGAAGGCGTTCTCGCGCATGGCCGCGCCGGCCACGCGCGGCATCTCTTTCAGCTTGTCGAGAATCGCGGGGCGGTCCGGCCGCCGGGCGGTCAGATAGACGCCGGAGATGAGCGGGCCCTCCCGCATCATGCGGTTCAGCGCCTCCAGGTCCATATATGCGGAGACGCCGATGAACTCATTCACCAAGCCGACCACGGTGGCCTCGCGCACGGGGCGGCTGCCCTCCATCACTTCGATCGTGAGGCGGTCGCCCACCCGGATGTCGAGGATCTTCGCCAGGTAATCGGTCAGCACCACGCCTTGCGGCGGCAGCGCCACGGGTTGGAGCCGCGTGTCGAGCAGGCGGTACAACCGGTTGCCCGCGGGAATGCCGCGCACGGCGGCCCGGTAGGTGCGATGGCCGAAGCGCAGGCGCGCCGGCACGCTGCGAAAGGGCTCCACTTCCTCGACGCCTTCCAGTCTCGCCAGGGTGAACATCGCCTTCGGCGAGGCGGGTTCGACGAAAGTCACCGTGATATCGTCGCGCTGCGCCAGGCGGAACTGCACGTCCACCATGAAGTCCACCGAGTCCTTGAAGAAGCCGCCCACCACCAGCACCGCGCAGGCGAAGGCGATGCCGATGACGGACAGCGCCGCTTTCAAAGGCCGCCGCTCGAGGTTGCGGACGATCATGCGCGTGGGCTGATCCAGCCAGCGCCGCAGGCCGAACCGCTCCACCACGCTGACCCGGTATTTGGCGGGCGCCGGCGGCTTCATCGCCTCGGCGGGCGGCACGCGCGCCGCCCGCAGCACCGACCACAGCGTGCCGGCGACCGCCGCCGCGGCGCTGATCAGCACCGCCGTGATGGCCAGCGCCGGGCGCAGTTGGTATAGCATGAACGGAAACCGGTAAAAGTCGCGGTACATCTTGGTGAGCCCGCTGCCCAGCCACACCCCCGCCGCGATGCCCAGGGCCGATCCCAGCAGCACGATCAGCAGCACGAACTTGACGTAATGGAGCACGACGTCCACAGTGGAATAGCCGAACGCCTTCAGGATGGCCACCTGTTCCCGTTGGGTATCGATCAGGCGCGTCACCACCACGTTCAGCAGAAAGGCCGCCACGCCCAGGAAGATCACGGGAAACATAATGGCCATCTGGCGAAGCCCGCGGAACTCTTCTGACAGGTAGCGGTGCGAGATCTGGTCCTTGCGGCTATACGCGCCCAGCCCGCCGTAGCGCGCCAGCAGTTGATCCATGCGCTCGATGACCGGGGCGGGATCCGCGCCCTTCACCAACCGGACCGTCACCTCGTTGAAGGCGCCTTTCATGTCGCTGGCCGCTTCCAGTTGCTCGCGCGACATCCACAGAATGCCGTAAGTGCGGAAGTCGGGAATAATCGCGCCCGGCTGCAACTGGTAGATGAACTCCGGCGAGAGCGCGATGCCCACGATCGTCAGGCCTTTCTTCCGGCCCCGGATGGTGGCCGCGATGCGGTCGCCCGGCTGAAAGCGGTGGGCGGCGGCGAAAGCCTCGCTGACCACCACCTCGTTGTCGCGCCCGGGTTCAACCAGCCGGCCCTGCTTCAGATACAACTGGTTCAACAGGGGACGCCCATGATCCGGCAACGAGATGATCTGCGCGGTCACCGGATCGCCGAACCCTTCGATGTCGATGCTGGCCGCGGCCGTGACCCTTGTTTCCACAAGCTGGACGCCTTCGATCGCTTCGATTTGCCGGCCAACGGGCTCCGGCGCGCGTTTGAGCGCCGCAAACACCTCCGCGAACCGGAAGTCGCGGTAGTACGCCGCCTGCGTCGCCGTCAGGGCTTCCAGCGTGCTCAGCGACATGACGAAGGTCGCCACGCCGCTGGCGAGCACCAGCGCGATGGCGGTGGCTTGTCCTTTCATCCGCCACAGGTCGCGAAACAGCTTTCGGTTGAGCGCCAGCATCTCCGTTCACCAGTGCAGTTCGTGCGGGCTCCGCTTGCTCGGGTTGCGTGCGAGCGACGTAATGTGGCCATCGCTTAAATGAATCACCCGGTCGGCCATCTCCGCGATGCTGGCGTTGTGCGTGATCACGGCGGTGGTGGTGCCCAAGTCGCGGTTGACGCGTTCGAGCGCCTCCAGCACCAGCACGCCGGTAGCCGAGTCCAGCGCGCCCGTCGGTTCGTCGCAAAGCAGGACCGCCGGGTTCTTGGCGATGGCGCGGGCGATGGCCACGCGTTGCTGCTCGCCGCCGGAGAGTTGGGAGGGGAAATGATCCATCCGCTCCGCCAGGCCTACCAGCGCGAGCGCCTCCTCGGGTTTCATGGGTTGCCGCGCAATTTCTGTCACGGTCGCGACGTTCTCCCGCGCCGTCAGCGACGGGATCAGGTTGTAGAACTGAAACACGAAGCCGACGTGATGCCGGCGGTACTCGGTAAGTTCCCGGTCGGTGGCGTTGGTGAGCTCCTTGCCGTGATAGCTGACGTGGCCGGAGGTGGCCCGGTCCAGTCCCCCCAGGATGTTCAGGAGCGTGGACTTGCCGCTACCCGACGGGCCGAGGAGCACGACGAATTCGCCGGGATACAAATCGAGGTCGATCCCGCGGAGCGCGTGCACCTCGATTTCGCCCATGCGGTAAACCTTCGTCAGCCCGCGGGCCGTGAAGACTGTATCGTAACCGGCCACAGAAAGCCCGCTATTCAGTGTAGCGGGCGCCCTCTTACTTGCGCTTGCGGACGCAGCCCGGGAACATCTTCTTCAGCTTTTCCACCTTGGGGTCGGAAACATGCATGATGTACGGGTTGTGCCGGTTGTTGACGGCGTAGTCCTGGTGATAGGCCTCCGCCGTGTAGAACTGGTCGAGCTTGGCCACCTGCGTCACGATGGGAGCGCGGAACACCTTGGCCGCGTTCAGTTGCTGGATGTATGCCTCGGCGATCCGCTGCTGTTCGGCGTCCGTGTAGAAGATCGCGGAACGGTACTGCGGCCCAACGTCATTGCCCTGGCGGTTCAAGGTGGTCGGATCGTGCGCCACGCTGAAAAAGATCTTGAGCAACTGGCCGTAGGTGATCTTTGACGGATCGTAGGTAATCAGGATGGCCTCGGCGTGGCCAGTCCGGCCGGTCGACACGATATCGTAGCGGGCGGTCTCCTTGGTTCCTCCGCAATAGCCCGAAATCACATCCTCGACGCCCTCGACGATTTCGAAAACGGCCTCCGTACACCAGAAACATCCGCCGGCGAGCACAGCGGTGCTTCGGCCGGGGGACGGCGCCAGTTTGGCGTCCAAGGCGGGATCCGGGAATTCCACAGCGGCGAGAGACATAGTCGAGCAACCTCCGAAAAGGGCAACCCACAGAATGGGATACGGGAAGGAAAGGTTCCGCATCATAACTTTTACCAGTATGCCTTGCGCGGGGCGTCCGCTAAGAACCGCGCTTTTCGGTGATGGTCACGGAATTGCGAAGCCGGAAGGGGATGCGCGTTTCCGCGGCGAGCCTCGCCGGCTTACCGCGGGTAGCCAGGACTCCGCCAGCGCCGGTGGCTGCGCCGATGGCCGCCCCAATGGCCGCGCCCCGGCCGCCTCCCGCGATTCCGCCGATGGCCGCGCCAATGCCCGCGCCGCCGCCGACTTTCGCCGCGTCCTCGCCAGTGGATTTCGGGCCTGTGGTTTGCCACGCCTCGGTTTCGATTTGGATCCGCTGGCCGTCGGAGGTGGTCACCTGCGTCAACTCGAGGGCGAGCGCGGCCAAGCCCTTCACGCGGCCTGCCTGCTGGGCTTGGACGATTCGTCCTTCGGCGCGCGCTCCGCGCTCCGCGATGACGTAGCCATCGGCCACCAACTCCTGGTCAAGCACGGCGCTGAACGTATCTCCGGGCTGGTTCCGGTCGCTGCCCAAGGATTCACCCAGGCGGATGGAGATCAGCGTGCCCGCCGCGACGGTAACTTTCCGCGGCGGCAGCACCACGGGGACCGTCACGGCTGGTTCGGCCTTGGATATCGGTTCGGGGGGGAAGACCGGGTAGCGCACGACGCCATCGTCGGCCGGCTTCGGCGCGGAAGCCGCCTCGACCGGTTCGGGGTGGGCAGGCGGCGGAGAGGCGGCGGGAAGTGGCGCTTTGGGTCTCTCCGCCCTGCGGACGGGCGCCGGGCGCGATGCCGGGGCCGGCTTGGGCGGATCCGGAACCGGCGCAACCATCGGCTCCGGAATATGGGGAGCCGCCACCGGGAGCGCTTCCGCCTCGGCGGGCGCTGGCTCGGCCACCGCCACGGGCGGGGGAGGAGGCGCCGGCTCGGGAACCCGTCCTTGGGTGAAGTGCATGATCGCCACGGCGCCCAGCGCCCCGGCCAGAACCAATCCCGCTGACTCCAAACTTCTCATCGCGCTCTTCCTTCCGTGCCGGAGACGGGCCGGCCCCGCCTCCGCACCCCCAATAGACGGCTCCGGCAGCCCGCGCGTTCCCTTCCCACGCCCTCCCCAGTTCTTCAGCGAAACAAGTTCCGCGCCAGGAACATAACATTCGCCGGACGTTCGGCCAGCCGCCGCATGAAATACGGATACCACGCTTCTCCATACGGTACGTACAGCCGGACCCGGTAACCCTCCTCCACCAGCCTCCGTTGCAGGTCCCGCCGGACGCCATACAGCATCTGAAATTCGAAGGCCTCTCGCGGAATCCCTCGCTCGGCCGAGTAGGCGCACCCTTCCCGAATCAGCGTCTCATCGTGGGTGGCGAACGCCGGGTACTCCCCCCGGTCCAGCAGGATCTTCATCAGGTTCCGATAGTTGCGGTCTACGTCCGTCTTCGAGGGGAATGCCACGCTGGCCGGTTCCAGATACGCTCCCTTGCACAACCGCACGCGGATCCGCCGGCGGCACAGCTCTTCCACATCCGCCTGGCTGCGGTACAGGTAAGACTGAATCACCGCGCCCACCCTGCCAAACCGGCCGTGCAGTTCATAAACCAGCCGGAGCGTCCGCTCCGTGTACGCGCTGGACTCCATGTCCACCCGGACGAAGCCGCCGATCGGCGCGGCGGATTCGACCACGTGGGCGACGTTGTCGAGGCAAACTCTCTCATCGAGATCAAGGCCCGCCTGCGTCAGCTTCAGCGAAACATTCGGCTCGAGCCCGGCGTCAGCAAGCGCGTGCAGACCCCGTAGGTATTCGTTGCGGCAGGCTAAGGCTTCTTCCAGCGACGTCACGCTTTCTCCCAGATAGTCGAGGGTGGTATACAGTCCATCGCCGCGGATCTTGCGGGCTGCGGCCAGTGCTTGATCCAAGGTTTGGCCGGCCACGAACCGCGACGACAACTTGCGGCCGGCGGCGGAGGTCTCCATCCAGCGGCGGAGCTGCTTCTGCCGGGACAGAAACAGAAAGAGACTCCTCACGCCTTCAGGATAGGGCAAGATAAGGCAAAACGCTCCCTTCGGCTGCGGCAAGCTCCGGTCTGGAAGCGGCGGAGGCCCAACGCAGGTGCTCCGCGCGGTGGCGCGGCCCGCCCGGGTGAGTGCCCGCCCGATCGTGGCATGCTGGATATACATGGAGAAAGCGCTCAAGCAGCTTGTCGAAAAGCTCCAGAAGAGCCTGGGCGATCGCGTGGTGTCGGTGGTGCTCTACGGCTCGGCGGCGGTGGGCGACTTTGACTCCCAGTTCTCCGACCTGAACATCCTGTGCGTGCTCTCGGAAGTGACGCCGCGCGAACTCGAGGCGGCCGAAGGGGTGCTGCGCTGGTGGCGCGACCAGGGGCATCCCGCCCCGCTGCTGCTCAGCCGCCACGAAGTCGCCACCTCCACCGACTGCTTCGCCATTGAATTCCACGACATCGTCCGGCAGCATCGCATCCTGTTCGGCGAGGACGTGGTGGCGAATCTGGAAGTCGACGACTCGTTCTACCGGGCGCAGGTGGAGCACGAACTACGCGCCAAGCTGTTGCGGCTGCGGCAGAAAGCGCCGGGCGTGTTCTCGGATCCCGACCTGCTGCGCCGCCTGCTGGCCGATTCCGTGTCCACCTTCTGCGTGCTGTTGCGGCATGCGCTCTTGTTGCACGGCGTGAATCCAGGCATGCGGAAACGGGACGCGGTCAATGAGGGCGCGCGGATCTTCGGTTTTCCCCCCGCGCCCTTTCACACACTCCTCGATTTGCGGGAGGGGAAGGTCAAGCCGTCCGCAGTGGCCGCGCGCGAGCTCTTTTCCGAATACCTGGCCGCTATCGGCGTAGTGGTGGACGCGGTGGACCGCTTGGCGAAGCCCGCGCCGCGCGATACTGGTGTTTAACCGATGAAAACCCTTTGGATCGTAGTTGCCTTGTTGCTGCTGGCCGTCTTCGTGTTCGGCGGCCAGTTTGTCTCCATCCGGAATCAGATCGCGGCCGACGCCGTGGCGATTGACGCGGCTTGGGCGCAGGTGGACGTTGCTTTGCAGCGGCGCGCGGACTTGATCCCCAATCTGGTGGAGACCGTGAAAGGCTTCGCCGCGCAGGAGCGGCAGGTTATCGAGTCTGTGGCTGCCGCGCGCGCGGCCCTGGGCGGCGCCCGCACGCCCGCCGAGAAAATGGCGGCCAACGCCCAACTCGACTCGGCCCTCGGACGCTTGCTGGTGGTGGTGGAGAACTACCCTCAGTTGCGCTCCAACGAGAACTTCCTGCGTCTTCAGGACGAACTGGCCGGCAGCGAAAACCGCATCGCGGTGGAGCGCCGCAAGTACAACGAGACCGTGCAGAAGTACAATACGCAACTGGCGCTGTTTCCGAACAACCTGGTGGCGAGCCTGGCCGGTTTTCAGCGCAAGGACGACGCCTACTTCAAGACCGATCCCGCCGCGCGTGTGGCGCCGAACGTCAAGTTCTGATCGCACCATGGAGCCTGCCATGAATCAGCCGGACCGACGCCGTTTCCTCCAGGCCGCCGCCGCGGCGGCCGCCCTTTCCCCGGGCGCGCTTGGCGCGTCCGGCCGCGTGAACCTGGCAGTGATCGGCTTGGGAGGCCGCAGCCGGGATCACCTTTCCATCTTTACCAAGCTTCCCGACTGCCGCGTCGCGGCCGTGTGCGACGTGGATCAGGCCGCGCAGGAGCGCACCGTCGCGCTGGTGGAGAAGCAGACGGGCGTCAAGCCCAAAGTCTACGACGACATGCGGCGCGTATTCGACGATCCGTCCATTGACGCCGTCTCGATTGTGACGCCGAACCATTGGCACGCGCTCGCCACGATCTGGGCCTGCCAGGCCGGCAAAGACGTTTACGTCGAGAAGCCGTGCAGCCACAACATTTTCGAAGGCCGCCAGATGGTGGCGGCGGCCCGCAAGTACAAGCGGATCGTGCAGGTGGGGCAACAGTCGCGGTCCATCCAGCATAAGCAGCGCGCCATGAAACTGCTGGAGGAAGGCGTTATCGGCAAGGTCTACCTGGCCAAAGGTTTGTGCTACAAGCGCCGCAAGTCCATCGGCCGGCAGCCCGACGGGCCCACGCCGCCAGGCGTCAACTGGGACCTGTTTCTCGGGCCCGCCCCGCTGCGCCCGTTCAATCCGAACCGGTTCAAGTACAACTGGCACTGGTTTTGGGACACCGGCAACGGCGACATCGGCAACCAAGGCGTCCACGAAATGGATATCGCGCGTTGGGGACTTGGGAAAGATCAGGAAATGCCCCGCACGGTGTACTCGTCCGGCGGGAAATTTGTCTACGACGATGACCAGGAAACCCCAAATACCCAATTGGCGACCTTTGATTATGGCGACGCGCAATTGGTTTTCGAGGTCCGCGGGTTGCTGACGAACGCCGACGCCCCGCTTGCCATGCGCGGCGGAAATACCATCGGCAATCTTTTCTACGGCAGCGACGGCGTTCTCGCCATTGACCTTCAAGGTTTTCAGGTCTACCGGGGCGAGGACCATCAAAAAGTGATGGACGAGAAAAGCTCCGAGCCGCGCGCGTGGGACACGGAACCGCACATGCGGAATTTTCTGGCGGCGGTGAAGTCGCGGCGCGCCGAGGATTTGACTTGTGACATCGAGGTCGGGGCCAGCGCCGCCGCTCTGTGTCACCTGGCCAATATCAGCTACCGGCTGGGACGCAAGCTTACCTATGATGCCGCCACCGGACACTTCGCCGGCGATGCGGAAGCTAACCGGATGCTGACCCGCGATTACCGGGCCCCTTACGTGGTTCCGGAAAAGGTTTGAGCCCTTAGACTTAACGGAAATCGCGCAGTTCCCGCCGGTCCGCGGGAGAACCTTCCTTTTACCAAAATTTGATGATTCCCGAGGCGAAGCACAATCATCTCTAACGTTATATGTGGTTCATTATTGGCTTAATTTTTCTCTCCTTCCCCGCCCCTGCCCAGGACACCACCGGCGCGGGCAGCCTCGCCGGAGTGGTTCTTGATGCCGATGGCAATGCAGTGGGGGGCCTCAGGGTATGTGTCTTGGGTCTCAACCGCTGCGCGACGGCGGATGCCAAGGGCGAGTATCGAATCAGTGATCTGCGCGCTGGCGAGTATAAACTCGAACTCACCCCTCCGGGCAGGCCGCCGGTTCAGAGCGAGACCGTCGAGGTCCGCGCGGGGCTGGAAAGCCGGGTTGAGTTTTCCTTGCCCGCCCTCGACGCGGTGACGCAGTCGGTCACGGTCAGTGAAAGCGTATTCCTTGCTCCGGAGGAGATCAAGAATTCCGGCTTCCTGGTCCAGTCGCGGGAAATCTGGAAGGCGGCGGGCGCGTTGCAGGACGTCGCGCGTTATGTCCAGACGCTGCCTGGCGTCGCGATTGGGTCAAACGATTTCCGCAACGATATTATCGTTCGCGGCGGCAGCCCGCTGGAAAATCTTTTTATCGTCGATAACATCGAAATCCCCAACATCAACGCCTTCGCCAATTTCGCCAGCGCCGGCGGTACGGTCAGCCTGCTGGACGCCAACCTGATCCAGGACGTCACCTTTCTCACTGGCGGCTACCCTGCGCCGTTTATTAACCGCACCTCCAGCGTCTTGCAAATTGCCCAGCGCGAAGGCAACCGGCGGGAGTACGGGGGACAGGCGACCGTAGGCTTCGCCGGCGCGGGCGGCGTGGTCGAGGGTCCGATCAAGAAAGAGAAAGGCTCCTTTGTCTCTTCCTTCCGGCGCAGCTTTCTCGACCTGGTCACTGACGACATTGGCTTCGGCGGCGTGCCCGTCTTGTACACGCTGAACAATAAGATCACCTACGACCTGACGCCGCGCGACCGCCTTTGGCTGGCGAACATCTCCGGCTGGGACGAAATCCGGCTGGGGCGCCGCCGCGAGGGCGAAAACGATGAGGAGGTCAACAACTTCGATATTAACTATGCGGGCTGGCGGGCGGCCACCGGCTTCAATTGGCAACGGCTGTTCGGCGACCGGGGCGTCGGCTTGTTCGGCCTCACCCACTCGGAAGCGAAAGTCGGCTCCCTGGTGCGCGACCTGGTGCGGAACGGACCGATTCCCCCGGGAGTGGATTTTGACGACCTGATCCGCCGCTCGCCCATCGTCTACCAAGACGACTCGCGCGAAGGCGAAACCACGCTCAAGTACGATTACACCGGCTTTCTGCCCATGCTGGACAAACTCCAGATTGGCGGCAGTTGGAAAGTCTTCAACCTGCGCTACCGTACGGACTCCCCCTTCGGTAACAACAACCCCTTCTCGCCGGTCGGAGACGTGAATCCGTTCTTCCTCCGCCAGAACTACCGCGCCTACCAGACGGGAGCGTATGTGCAGACCACGCGCAGTCTGACCCGGCGGCTCAATCTGACGCTGGGCGGGCGCTTCGATAACTACTCGATCCTGGACTCGACGCGGTTCTCGCCGCGCGCCGGACTCAGTCTGCGTCTGACTGACCGGCTGAGCTGGCGCGCCAGCTACGGCCAGTATTATCAGCAGCCCTTTTTCCTGTTCATCTCCGCGTTTCCCCAGAACGCCGGACTGATCCCGTTCCGGGCGGACCACTATGTAACGGGATTCAGCTTTGTCGCCAGCCCGACACTCCGCATGACCTTGGAGGGTTACTGGAAGGAGTACAAGGACTATCCGGTCTCCTCGCAATTCGTCCAACTATCCCTGGCCAATGTCGGGGATACGTTTGCGGTGCGCGACATTCTCTTCCCGATGGTGAGCGCCGGGCGTGGGCGCGTGGCGGGCGTGGAATGGTTCCTCGAGAAAAAATTCACCGACAAGTGGTTCGGGCAGACGAATCTGGCTTTCTCCCGCACGCGGCACGCCGGGTTGGATGGGATCCGGCGTCCTGGGATTTTTGACTATCCGGTGGTGTTCAACGCCCTGGGCGGCTATCGCTTGACCCCAAAGTGGGAGTTCTCGCTGCGGCTGTCCTATCTGAGCGGCCGTCCCTTCACGCCCTATGACCTGCCGGTGTCCAAGGCGCAGCGCCGCGGCGTCTTCGACCTCAGCCGCGTAGCCGGCGAACGCCTGCCCGACTACTTCCGGACCGATGTCCGCGTGGACCGCATCTTTTCCGTCCGCGACAAATCGCTGATCGTGTTCGCCGGCATTCAGAACATCACCAATCGCCGCAACGTTGCCGGCATCGGCTGGAACCGGAACACGAACTCTCAGCAGTTCGGAGAACAATTGGGCATCTTCCCCGTGCTGGGCCTGGATTGGCGCTTCTGAGCCTCGTGCCCCCTACTGCTCCCCGGAAGTCTTGTTCTCCTGACGCTTCCTTGCCCATAAGCGAGATCCCTCGGTTTTCGTCCACGCGCAGAACTTCTGGATGTTCCGTCCCCGATTTCTTGGACAGTACATTCACCATAATTATGTAGCCTGCTGGAGCGCCAGGAAGCGCCCGCGAGCCTGCCGCGGGGACTGAAAGCCGAGCCGTTCGATGAGCCACTCAAGGTTGTAGCGGTCGCAGAACTCGCCCAGCGCGAGTTGCAGCTCTTCGGGGTCCTTTTTAGGTTAGCCTTTCTCTTTCTCAGATGGGGGAAGCCTCCCATGGTGGGCTTCGGACCCAGAGTACGATTCGGTCGAGCGCAGAAGTGTGGTCAAGTCGTGGACTCCGTTCGAGCGTGAGAAGAATTCTCAACGGGTGATGAGCCTTGAGCGGTGAGCGGGCTCAACCCTCGAACTACCGTTCGCTTGATACAAGTTGGCTTTTCGGGGAAGATCCGCTATTGTGCGAGGATGTATACAGGCGAGCACATGCTATGACAGAGACCCTTTCCATCCGTATAGATGCCGAAACCAAGAAGCGCCTGGACGCCCTGTCAAAGCGGGCAAGACGCTCGAAGTCCTTCCTTGCTGCCGAGGCTATCGCCGCCTACGTCGAATCGGAGGAGTGGCAGTTTGGAGAGATTCACACCGGGATCGCCGAGATCGACGCCGGAAAGACCGTTTCGCACGAAAAGGTCTCTACCTGGTTGAAGACCTGGGGTAAGCGAGGCGAAACCAAAGCTCCGCGATGAAAGTCGTCTGGTCTCGAAAGGCAGTTGAGCACCTGGTTGCACTGCGCGAGTACATCGCCAAGGATTCCGAACAGAATGCGGCACTCGTGGCGAAGCGCATTCTCAACGCAATTGATCTTCTCCAAACCCAACCGGAGATGGGCCGGCCAGGTCGTGTAGTGGGTACGCGCGAGCTGGTGATTCCGGACACGCCCTACATCATCCCCTATCGCATTCGACATGAACGGCTCGAACTGATTGCGTTGTTTCATGGCCGTCAGAAGTGGCCGAAAAAGCTCTAGCGCGGCGGTCGGGTCGCCACGCGCCGCGCTCACCGCCACTGCGGGAACCCCGGGCGCGGCGCGTCGCACCCCCGCCATGGCCCCGGGCAGATCCAGTGCGAGATCTGTCTTGTTCAGAACCACCACTGGCTCGATGCCGGCGCGCCTCGTCATCACCAGATAGCGATCCAGGCGGCGGAGGTTCAAATCGCCATCCAGGCCGGAGATCAGAAAGCACACGTCCACATTGGCGGCCAGCACTTGTAAGTCCGTGCGGGTTCCCGCGGCCTTGCGGGAAAGCTGGCTGCGCCGGGGCAGCACCCGCATCACACGCGGCCCTTCCCAGACCACCCAGTCCCCCGCCACTGGCCTCTCGGCATTTGCCGCTGCCCGGCCGGACACCACCGCGTCGCACTCGCCGGCCGGAGTTCCCAGGCGGCACCGGCCGCGCGACGTGGCCAGAACCCGGCCAGCCTGCTCGCCATCTTGAAGTAAACGAGCGAAATGAGGCGACCATCCCCAATCCTCTAACGTCATTTCCGGGTAACCTTTCGTTTTGACTGAAAGTAATTGACCAGGAATCCCGCGGGGGACTCCTCTCAATCCGGAAGGAAGTTCCCGCTGCCAGCCGGGCGGCTGGCGGCGTGGAACTAGAGGACCAGGGCAGTCATAGGCACCTTCAGAATACGCCGCGGGTCTCACCTTGCGCAACCGCGCCGCGCCCGCCCAGTTTTTCTGAGAAACATGCCGCCGCAATCCAACTTAAAGAAGAGGGGCTTCTATGACGAACCGGACAGCGCATGACGAATCGATTGACCTTTCCCAGTTCGACCCGGACTACCAGCGGGCGGAATTGAATAACGGCCAACCGGGCCAGGATATTCCCGACGGCCAGTACTTGGTGAGCGTTGAAGAGGCCCGTCTCGGGCGGACGCAGTCCTCGGGCAAGCCGATGCTTTCGTGGACGCTGCGGATCCTGGGGCCCACCGCGCAGGACCGGCTCCTGTGGAAACACCGGGTGATCTCCGACAAGACCCTCGCCTGGGTCAAGGAAGAACTGGCGGCCTGCGGCGTGGTGCTCGAGAAGTTCTCCGACCTGCCGCGCCGCTTGCCGGAGTTGCGGGCACTCGAGATCACCGTGGTCAAGCGCACGCGGGACGGGCGGTACGACATCTACTTCCAACGCGGGCGCCGGCAAGCCCCGGAGATGGACGAAGAGTTGCCGTTTTGAGCACGGCCCAGCGGGCGCCGCGCCGGCCGTTGCCAGAGTGCGGCTCGCCGCGGGAGCGGCAGGACGGTTCTTCCGGGCGCGAGGTTCCGCGGGGCCGCAGCAGCGCGGCAATCAGCCTCCTCGGACCGCGATTCAACGCTCCTTGTTCCGGTAAGGCGCTATTCCGCAAACGCTTCGAGGACGCTATGGGGCAAGCCCGCGCGAACGCCGCGGTCCGCCGTGGCGTTCAGTCGTTCGGGCTGGCCGCGAGCACGGTCTGGGGCATCGATTTGCGGTAACTGGGGCGATGGGCGGCGTCACGGCGGAAACCGGCGTTACGGCAAATGGGGGTGGATGAGATCCATCTCGGGAAGAAGCAGAAGTCCCTGACGGTGGTGAGCAATGTGGAGACCGGCGAGCCGCGGTAGTTCGGGCGGGAACGGAAGAAGGAAACGCTGGACGAGTTATTTCGGTGCCTGCTTCTCGCCCGCCAGGGCGGCGGCCGCGGTGATGAGGGCCAGCCTCCTCATCAGAATGTCCGGGGGCTTGATTCCGGCTCCCGCAGCCGTCCAAGCGTGTGATCAAGCGAGATTAGCGGGGACTCAAGTCGCCTGACCGCGACGCCGGCAGCCACACGGAGAACACCGTTTTACCTGGCTCAGAAGCAACGCGGATCGAACCCCGGTGCTGTTTGGTCACGATCCGGTGGACAATGTCTAAACCCAATCCCGTGCCTTCGCCGACCGGCTTGGTGGTGAAGAACGGTTCGAAGATCCTCCCGCGGACCTCCGGCGGGATGCCGGGGCCATTGTCTTCCACCTCGACGAGCACGCCTCCCAAGTCGGGACGCGCGGCGAGACGCAGCCGTCCGCCCGCAGGCAGGGCATGCAGGGCATTATCAATCAGGTTGGTCCAAACCTGGTTGAGTTCGCCTGGCATGCCAAGGACCGGTGGGAGGTCCGGCGCGTACTCGCGCTCCACGCGAATGTTCTTCGCGCGGAGCTTGCCGCCCAGCATCACCAGGGTGCTCTCCAGGCCGGGCGGAATCTCCGTTGGCTGCGGGTGCGCCGCGCGGTCCATGTGCGAGTAGGTCTGAATAGAGCTAATCAACTCGGAGATCCGGGCCGTGGAGGCCAGGATCTCTTCGAGCAGGCTGTGCGTAGCGGTATAGTTCTCAATCCAGGCGAGCACATCCGGCAGCGCCTCCGGCGGGACGCTGGCCGCGATCTGATCCAACCGGTCCGGGGTGAGGCCGTTCTCGTTGAAGGTAGGCGCCAGCAGGTGGGCATCCGGTACGCAATGGACCTCCAGCCAGTGCGCGATCCGGTCCTCGCGCGCAGCACGCGCGCGGGCGGAGAGCGCGCGGTCTTGGTGACGCCCGGCGGCTTGCCGCGCGGCTTCGGTGCCAAGCAGTCCCTGGAAAGTCACCTCGCGCCGGACGACGCCGAGGGCCAGGCCGGGCATCCGCCCGATGCGGTCGCGCAGCGCCGCCGCGGCGCGCCGGGCGGCGGCGGCGGGATTATTCAATTCATGCGCGAGCCCGGCGGAGAGTTTCCCCAGCGCCATCATCTTTTCACGCTGCTGCTGGTCGCGGGCCTGGTCGCGGACGCGATCGGACATGATCGCCACCAGGCGCGGTCCTACGCCGGGCAGCCGCTGGAGCAGTTCGGGAAAGTGGCCCCGGTCCAGCGCGAACACGCGCGACGGTTCGAGCGCCACCAATTCTCCGCCATACGTCTGCATCCTGGAGTAGGGAAGCACGCCCGACACCGCGCCCGGCCGGAACACATCGACGGGAACCGGCGTTCCGCCGGTGTGCACCACCAATTGCATCGCGCCGCTCAGCATCACGAACATCTCGCGGGCGACGGCGCCCTGTTGCGCCAAGGTGTCCCGCGGAGCGAGTTCAAAGGCGCGTCCAGAACGGCAGAGCCACAGCAAATGCTCGTTTGGCGCGTCGCCGAAGACGGGCGACCGCCTCAGTTCCTCCGGCGTGGCGGCAGGGGCCTCGCGCATTTCTCAGTCCTCTTCGCCGCGGACTGCGAGGCGCGTCAGCGGCTTGCCGCCGCGGCCGGAAGCGCCGTGGCCTTCGGCTCGAGCCCGGCCTTCGCGAGAGCCGCGTAGACCACGAAGCCAGTCAGGAAGCTGTACCCCACCGCGGGTTGCACCTTGGCGGCTACGTCATCCGGTAGCAGGAACGGCAGAATCCCCACCAGGAATCCCAGCGCCCACGCGCCATAACCGGCCCAGTTGATGCCCTCGCGAGGACCCGCCCACTTGCCGCCGCTTAACCAATAATCCGCCGCCATCGCCCCGCAGATGGGGCCGAACGAGGCGCCGACGATGGTAAAGAAGCCGATCAGGTTCTCGGCCACGCCCGTCACTGCCAGCACGATGGCGACCGTGACCCCCGCCATGGTGGAAGTGAGGCGCGGCACGCGCGGAATCATGGTGGCAAAACTGTTACCCGCGATAAACGCGCAGAAACACGCGGGCGGGATCGAGGCTACGGTAAACAGGATGAACATCGCGGCGGCCAGCCAGCCGCCGATCGACGCGATCACCGAATCGTAGTTCAGGTCCGGCAGGGTCATCGTCGCCCGCGCGCCCGCCACCGAGGCCAGCGGAAGTCCGCCGGCGACCACGACCGCCAGGGCAATGCCCACCCAGCCACCCCAGCGGACGTCGCCCTCGTTGCGGCTGTTGGTGCCGAAGTCCGCGCCCGCCGCGCCCGCCGTGGCGAAGAACCCGATCACCATCTGCAACAACAGCGTGAAGGCGACCCACGGCTCGGCCTGTTCCACGCGGTGCCCGGCGATGCCCGGCGCTGTGCGTGCGAACACGATCAGCAGCATGGCCAGGGGAATGAAGTTCAGATAGGTCGCTACCTTGGCGACATACTGAATTCCCATGACGCCCACCCAGGCCATGGTGTAACCCCACACCATGCCCGCCACGATGAAAGGCAGCGTCCCCGGACCGGCGGAGGATCCGGCGGCGCTCAGCATGAACTTGGCCGCGAAGAAGGTGCCCACCGCGAACCAGCCCACCTGCAACAGCCCCATCAGCAGACCAGGCATCAGGTAACCGCCGGTCGCGCCGAACGTGGAACTGCCCACGACGTAGAGGGGCAGCCCGGTCTTCATGCCCAGCATCGCGGGCACGTAGTAATAGAGCTTGTAACTGAGCACCCCGGCGACCAGCAGCGCGGCGAGGCATACGGCGAGACTGGCCTTGGTGATGGTCCCGCCGGCCATCGAATTGTAGAACGCGATCCACAAAAATACACCGGCATAGCTCGGGGCGGTGTTGACATACCACGGCGCACGGTTGGACGCGGGGTTGGGCGTGGCTTTGGCAAGGTACGAAGGCAGCATGGCGACGACAGTATACTACCTTTGGCCGGCGGGCACTCAGCGATCCATCAGGAGCACGGCAAACACAGGGATCCGAAGCAGACAGGGCGCATGGTTAAACTACGTTAATATGGAAAAGGGACGATGCGGCGTGGACTCCTGGTTGTTTTCCTCCTCACCCTGGCGGGCGTCGTGCGCCTGTTCGCCGGCGTGGCGCTGCTGGTGAGCGAGCCTTATGGCAGGTTCGGTTTCTTCAACCCGACCGGACATGCCGCCATCTACCTTTCAGGTGTCTGTGCAGAAAAGCCCACGAAATTGCGGCTTTGCCGGCCCGGGGAATCCGGAGTCGTCGTAAGCCGGTACAACCGCGTGGGGGGATACGACTGGATTGCGGTTCCCTTAGTGCCTTATCTGTACGCCGTGGAGCGGCCCGAGGACGTGCCCGAGGCCGCGGGCGCGGAGTTGGTGGCCCAACTCAGGGACAGCTACCGCCGCGCGCATCTGACCACGCTGGCCGCCGATACCCCGGCCGGAACGGCGCCAAAAGGCGATTGGATTCAGTTGGTGGGCTCCGCCTACGACCGCACCACTTACGGGTTTGCGCTGGAGACCTCGCGAAAGGATGACGAACGCCTCATCGCGCATCTGAACTCGCGGCCCAACACCAGGCGGTTCCATCTTCTGTACCGCAATTGCGCCGATTTCGCGCGCGAGATCATTCACTTCTACTATCCGGGAGCGCTCCGCCGCAGTTATGTCGCGGACCTCGGCATCTCGACGCCCAAGCACTCCGGCAAGGCGTTGGTGAAATATGCGCAGCGGCGGCCAGAACTCCATCTCTCGCAGTTCGTGATCCCGCAAATTCCCGGGCTGCGCCCGAGCACCACGGTGCGGGGCGTGAATGAATCCTTGATCCGGTCGAAGAAGTACCTGGCGCCTTTGCTGGTCGTGCAGCCTTGGGTGGCGGCGACGGCGGGCGTGGCCTACCTGGCGGCCGGCCGGTTCAATCCGGCCAAGCAAACCCCCTCGCTTTGCGAACCAGCGAGTCTGCGGGAATGCACGGCTGTCACCGGACCGATGGCTACATCCTTCCGGGAGGGCTCAGCGGAGTCTCCGCCCGCCAGGCCCGGGTTGGGCGCGGTGCCGCATGATCCGCCTCCCCGGCTGTAGGTGAATGGGGGGCGCCGCCGGCTAGCGCCGGTCCGGCAGCACGGGCCGCGTCAGCCTTCTTCGGTGAACCCGAATCCGAGCAGCGCGGCGATGTTTTTCACCGGACGCCGCAGGTCGCCGTAGAAAGTGACGCGGTGCCAGCCCCACCGGTCCCATTCGGTGAGCAGCTTGTCGGGATCCTTCACCTCTACCGCCAGTTTGGTGCGGCACGCCTTGTCTTCGTCGATGTTGGCGGCGGCTTTGCCCTGGTGGAAGACCACCTCCCGCTTGGCGGCGTCGAACAGGAGCGTCGTGGTCATTTCGTTCAGGGGCAGCAGCGAGCGGATGGAAGCCCCCTGCCGGTCCTCGGAATGGGACCGGATGTGATACGGATTGCTGGGGCCTTCGGGACCGTACACTTTGGTAGGCGCCACGCAATGGGCGTAAATGATCTGGTTCTTGGCGGTATCGATCACCGGATCGGAGATGTACCCCGGACGCCCCGTGAGGTAGGTCATCAGCAGCATGGAAATCGTCGACCGGAGATCGGCCTCGCAGGCGCCCACTTTGCCGTCATTGTTGAGCTGGAAGAAGCCAAGGCACGGGTAGGCGGGCATCTTGCCGCTGTAGAATAACGACAGGCAGTCGACCGTGATCGCGTCGGCGTGGTGGCGCTGCATCAGATCCCGCATGCCGACGAAGATGACGGCGGAATCGTCGATCACCTGGCGGGAAGGCTCGACCACCTTGGCCGCGCCGCGCACCCAGCGGTCGGCCCATTGCTTGGCCTCCGCCCGGTCGGCGGCGCGATACGCCTCGTTGAACTCCACCGCGCCGACGCGCCGTACCGTGGAACCAAAGGTATCCTGAATCGCGGAAGCCGGCAGGCCGGGATCGCGCTCGGTGACGTCCAGAATCACCGCGGAGCGCAGCCGCTTGATGGTCTCGAAGGCCTTGATCGCTTCCGGGACGTCCTCAAAGCTCGAGGAAGAAACCGGGGCTACGCGGAATCCTTTGCGTTTGGCCGCGGCATACGCGGTGAGGAATTCGCCGGACCCGGCGTACAGGTCGTCGACGAACAGCGTGGGCCGGTTGGACGCCGCGATGGTGATCGCCGCGCCGGTCCAGATGCCGATCATGTAGACCACATAGCCGTCGACCTCCGCGTCCTCGAGCAGGATGCGGCGGGCGTCCGCCACATTGTGCGCGGTGGCGGGCAGAAACTTCACGTTCGGACAAGCTTTTTCGAGGCGAGCGGTCAGTTCTTTCTTCCGCCCCTCGTAGTCATAACCGAGATAAGGCCAAGTCTCCCGTTCCACCGGGACGTGGGTAAATACCAGGCGCAGGACGGGCTGGACGGGCGCCGCGGCCGGCTCGACACGGGAGGCGCCGGCCGCCAGCCGTGGACAAAACGCGCTGGCGGCGCAGGCCGCGCACGCGCCGAGAAACTGCCGGCGGTTGGGCGCCGCCAGAATGGGAAGTTGAGACATCGGGAGCGTACTCCTTTCCGAGCTTCCTCCTCCCCGCGATGATGATACGCGGACGGAACGCCGGCAGCAAGGGGTAAGGGCGGCGCCTTCAACTCAGCAGGCGGATTCCTTCGCGCTGGCGCTCCACCACCCAGGCGGCCTGTCCGCTCACGTGCTGCTCCAGCAGCGCCTCAGCGGTCAGCACCAGGCCAGTCCAGCCGTCCGTATGCCAGCGCAGGCCGGCGGGTGCGGGCGGAAGGGTAGCAGGGTCCGGATAGGGGTAGAGGCTCACATAGAAATAGGGCCGCGTCTGCCGTTCGTCGCCGGGCGAGAGCCCCACGCCAATCGTCCGGCTCCCGCGCGGCAGCAGCATGGCGAGGTCGAAATGGTGGGGCCAACACCGGACCGGAGAGGCAGCGCTTTCCTGTTTCCGGACCTCCTCCAACACGGCTGCCGCGTTAGCGAACCAGCGTTCCAACTCTCCGCAAGCTTCCGGTTCGGCGTCAAAAGGCGCGCCCGACGCCACCGGATCGGGAGGAATCTCGAAGTGCAGGGGGCGCAGCAGCGCGCCGGTTTCAAAGCCCGACGCGGCCAACTGCTCCTGGGTCCAGCGAATGGCGTCCTCCAGGTCGCGGCCCCGCAGGCGGAACGTCGCGGTTTCGGCTCCGTTCCGCAGCCAGATCAGACGGAGACCTCCGATCTCCAGCCCACAGCGGGAAGCGCCCATCCGATGCCCGAGCAACATCCCGCGCTCCCGGTCCCACCTCAGGCTGGTGTGGCTATCGTCTGGAAGGTGGACCAGATAACCGCGCGCCAGCCGCGTCAATACCTGCACGGCGTGGTGGCACTCCCGCCGCGCCGCCGCCAACCGCTCCGGCGAGACCATCCCGACCGGACTCCAGGAAAGGGCCATGCCTATGTTGTAGCCTGTTCCGGCGCGCTTCCAAGGAATCGCCCGCAAATCGGAGCCTGTCCCGGCCAGCGAGCCAGCCAGCGATTCTGCGAGTGTTTGGCGGGCCGGGACGGCCCTTTGCGGGCTCGCTACGCCCGCCGCCGCGCCTTCCATGCCTCCCAGAACACCGGAGTCACGGATAGCAGAATGATGCCCAGAATCACCTTGTCGAAATACTTCCGGACAAACGGCTGTCCGCCCAGCAGGTAGCCCATCATCGTCAACAGAAACACCCAGCCGATGCCGCCGAACACATTGAACGAGACGAAACGCGGGTAATGCATCCGGGCCACACCGGCCACAAAAGGCGCGAAGGTGCGGATGATCGGGATGAAGCGGGCGTAAATGATCGTCTTGCCGCCGTGCCTCTCGTAAAACGCCTGCGTGCGGGCCAGATGGTCACGGTGAAAGAAGCGGGAATCGGGACGGGAGAAGACAGCCTGGCCTGCGCGGTTTCCCAGGAAATATCCCACCGTGTCGCCGATGACCGCAGCCGCCATCAACACTACGTTGATGGTGGTGATGTCCAGGCCGCCGGCCCCGGCCACCACGCCCACGGTGAACAGCAACGAATCGCCGGGGAGGAAGAAGCCCACCAGGAGTCCGGTCTCCGAGAAAACGATCCCGAACAGCAGCGCGTAGCCCCACCACCCCGTGAACACCGTAGTGAGCAGGTTCAGGAGGCGTTCCGGCGTGGTGAGGATGCGGATCAGTTCCAGGATGGGTTCGAGCAAGAAATCAACCCCGGTAGTTCGCCGTGATGCGCTTGATTACGTCCTGGTTGACCTTGAGGATCTTCTCCGCCTCCAGGTGCTTGCGCAGCCCTTCTTCAAACAGGGCGGTCCGTTCGCGCACCCGCCGGGCCTTCAAATCCTCCCGGATCGCTCTGGCCTGCGAAATGAACTCGGCGTTGTCCGCGTCCTTACGGGCCGAAACCCGGCCCATGACATACGCATCGCCGAACTGAACCGGCCCAAAAATCGTGCCGACCGGTTTGGTGAACGCGTCCGGCAGGGAGTCAGCCGATCCCAGGCCTTCGACCGCCCCGACGCGCGTAAATTCGGGCGTGGTCTTGACCTCCAGCTTCATGGCTTGGGCCGCCTTCCGCAGGTCGCCCAGTTCCTTCACCTTGGCCTCGAATTCCGCCGAGCGCGCCTTGGCGAGTTCCTTGGCCTTCTCATTGGTGAGGTAATCCCGGATGCGCGCCTTAGAGTCCTCGAACGAAGCCGTCGACGGCGGAAAAATGTCGGTCACCATCGCGATTACCTGGTGCTCGCCCGGCGCCTGGAACGGCTGAGAAACCTCGCCTTTCTTCAGGGCGAAAACAGTCTCCTCGAAATCGCGATTCACGCCGATCTCCGGAACCGGTTCGCCGCGGCCCACTTTCTCGACATCCGTGACCAGAAGCGAATATTTTTTGGCGATTTCCGCCCACGCTTGCGGGTTTTTCCGCCACTCGCGGCCGGCGTCTTCGATCGTCTTGACAATCTGATCGGCAACAGCCTGCTTGCGCAACTCATCCAGCAGTTCGCCGCGCACTTCGGCCAGGGGTTTGAGGCGCGCTTCTTCCTTCTGCTGAACCTGGATGATGTGGTAGCCGTATTGGGTCTTGATCAGGTCGCTGATCTGGCCGGGTTTGAGCGAGAACGCCGCCTGCTCGAATTCGGGAACCGTTTGGCCGCGGACGATCCAGCCCAGGTCTCCGCCTTTTTCCTTGCTCCCCGGGTCGTCGGAGTTGGCCTTGGCAAGCGCCGCGAAGTCTCCCCCGGCTTTCACCTTCTTCAGAAGGTCCTCCGCCTTGGCCCGGATCTTCTTCTCCTCGTCCGCGCTCTTTTCGGTCGTGTTCAGGAGGATGTGGCGCGCCGCCACCCGTTCGGCCACCCGGAACCGGTCCTTTTCCTGGTTGTACGCCCGCTCGATGCGCTCCTCGGGAACTTGCACGCTCGCTTCGATGCGGGCGGGGTCCAACACCAGCAACTTCAGCGCCCGGCGTTCCGGAACCTGGAAGGAGGCCTTGTTTTTTTCGTAGTAGTCGCGCATCTCGTTTTCGGAGACCGTCACCGCCGCTTTCACCGTCTCCGGGGAAATCCGCACATACTCGATGGCCGCTTTCTCGTTGCGGCGCTTGAATTCCTTCTCCACCTCGGCCGCGGTGACCACCACGCTTTGCGCCACCATGTTCCGGATCCGGTTCAACTTCAACTGGCGGGCCATGGTCTGCTCGAACTCGCCGATGCTGAGATCCTGCTGGGCCAGCATAGAGGCGTACGCTTCGTTGCCAATGAACTTGCCGTCCGGGAACAGTTGGGGCAGCGCCTCGCGGATGGCGCTGGCCGTTTCCTGATCCGTGACCCGGAACCCCAATTTGTCCGCCTGGTATTCCAGCACCCGCTCGTTGATCATCTGCTCGATGATCTGCGGGGCATAGAACGGAATCATCTCGGGGGGGATCTGCCGGCCACGCAGACCAGCCTGGATCGCCTTACGGACTTCGAGGTCGTAAAGCTTCCGGCCGCCAATCTCAGCCACGGCCGTCTCATCGCCACCGAGCGGAGCGCCGCCGTAACCGGGGATCAGATAGCCCACCATCGAGAAAGCGACCAACAACAAAAACGCGCTCAGCAGGTACTTGATCACCTTGTCGCGGCTGCGAAACAAGTCAAACATCGACTTTCACTCCTCAATTTCCGAATCCAATCGCCTGCCCCATCCGGGGGGCATTGCGGCCACACGAGGCCCCGCCGTCAAGCCGTTGGAAATCGTACGGGCCAGGCGCCAGGCTATCGTTGACACACTGCGGCGGAGCGCTCGCACACGAACGCCGTCCCTTCCAGGGTACACTCGCAGTGATGGGAACCGCAAACGGCAAGTTGGATTTAAGCGGCCAGACTGCGCTGGTAACGGGAGCCAGCAAGGGCGTCGGAAAGGGAATTGCGCTGGAACTGGCCCGCTGCGGCGCCGCCGTGATGGTGAATTACCACGCGGACCGCGCCGGGGCGGACCGCACCGCCGAGGAAGTGCGCGCCCTGGGCGTGGCAGCGCATGCCGTCCAGGCGAACGTCGCCTCCTCCGCCGAAGTGGCGCGCATGTTTGACGAAGTCCTCGCCTGGACGCCCCGTTTGCATATTCTGGTGAACAACGCTGGCGTGCAGACCTGGAAGCCTCTGCTCGAACTCGAAGAAGCCGAATGGGACCGCACGCTGAACACCAACCTCAAGGGATGCTTTCTCTGCACCCAGCGGGCGGCCCGGCACATGAAAGACCACGGCGGCGGGGTGATCGTCAACATCGGCTCGGGATGCAACAAGGTCGCGTTTCCGAACCTGGTGGACTACACGGCCAGCAAGGGTGGCATCGAGATGTTTACGAAGGTGGCCGCCGTGGAGTTGGGCCGCTACGGAATTCGCGTGAACTGCGTAGCGCCGGGAGCCGTCGAGATTGAGAGGACCAAACTGGAGGCCGGCGACTACGCCAGCACCTGGGCGCAGCTAACTCCCTTGGGGCGGGTCGGGCAACCGGCCGACGTGGGGCGGGTGGTCGCTTTCCTGGCCAGCGGCTACGGCGCCTTCGTTTCCGGCCAGACCATCTGGGTGGATGGCGCTCTGTTCTCCAAGCCCCACTGGCCCTACTGAACCGGCCTCATTGCCACTGGCCGGCAGCTTCGGCCGCACATCGTAGAACTGCAAACGGCAGGCGGGACACCAATGCAGATTCGCGCCCAAAAAACGCTGAAAGTAGCTCAGCGGGTTTTTATACATGGGATCGATCTTATCGACGCGCCGCAGTTTACGCACCCGGTAGTTGCCGCAATTCGGGCAGCGGCTGACCGTGCCGAACAGAAAAAAAAACCATTGATCGTCGTAGCTTGTCTCGCCGCAATCGGAACAGCGGTAGGCCGCCGCAAACCGGAATCGCTCCAGAAAAGTCCGGTGCACGCGGTACGCACGGCCTCCGCAACGGCGGCAGACTCGCATTCGCCAATGTTATAGCCAAAGTTTGCCCGTCAGCGCAAACTCGCGCGACAATAAAAGGGTTCCCCCGCCCGGCTTGGACTCCATGCTCGACCGCATCCGCGTTCACGGCGCACGCCAGCATAACCTGAAGAACATCGACGTGGAGATTCCGCGCCATTCCTTCACCGTGATCACCGGGCTGAGCGGCTCCGGCAAGTCTTCCCTGGCGTTTGACACGATCTATGCGGAGGGGCAGCGCCGCTATGTGGAAACACTGTCTCCCTACGCGCGGCAGTTTCTGGACCAGATGGAGCGGCCGGACGTCGACGCGATCGACGGCCTCAGTCCCGCGATCTCCATTGAGCAGAAAACCACCAGCCGCAGCCCGCGTTCCACGGTGGGGACGATCACCGAGATTTACGATTATCTGCGCCTGCTGTATGCGTCCATCGGGATCCCCCATTGCCCAACTTGCGGCCATCCGATCTCCCGGCAAAGCACCGCGCAGATTGTCCAGCAAGTGATGGCGCTGCCGGCGCAAAGCAAAGTGACGATCCTCGCGCCCATCGTGCGCGGCCGCAAGGGCGAGTACCGCAAAGAACTGGAAAAACTGGGGCGGCAGGGATTCGTTTCCGCGCGCATCGACGGCGAGATGCGCTCGCTCGACGACGAGATCGTCCTCGACCGCCGCAAGAACCATACGATCGAAGTGGTGGTGGACCGGCTGGTGGTGAAAGCGGGCATCGAGCGCCGGCTGGAGGCTTCCGTCGAGACCGCCACCAAGCTCGCGAACGGCGTGGTGCTCCTGGTCATCGCCCCGGGCGAAGAGCGCTTCTACTCGCAGAAAATGGCGTGTCCGGAGTGCGGTCTCAGCATGCCGGAGCTCGAGCCCCGCTCCTTTTCGTTCAACAGCAAGTACGGAGCTTGCAGCGCCTGTACCGGTCTGGGCGCGAACTGGACCTTCGATCCCGCCAAGATCCTGGTGGACGAAACCAAGCCGTTGCTTGCCGGAGCGCTGGCGCCCGCCCTGCGCACGGCTTCCGCCGACTTTCTGATCGAAGATTTCGCCAAAGCGCGCCGCATCAAGATCGCTACGCCCTGGAATCTTCTTGCCGAGCACGAGCGCGAGCTGTTGCTGGAGGGAGATCACGGCCGCGGGGGCGTCATCCGGACCCTGCTGCAACAGTATGAACGCGCCTACGCCGAGGAGCGCGAGGCGATGGAAGACTACATGTCGCTGATCAACTGCAAGGAGTGCGGCGGCCGCCGGCTGCGCCCTTCAAGCCTTGCCGTCCGCGTCAAGGGCTGCTCCATCGCCGACTACACCGCCATGCCGGTCTCCCGCGCGCTGTGGACCTTGAAAAGCTGGCAGTTCACCCCGCGGGAGCAGGAGATCGCCGGGCGGATCGTCGGCGAGATCCGGCACCGCCTCGAGTTTCTGTCGGCGGTCGGCCTGGACTACCTCAGCCTGGACCGTTCCGCCGCCACCATCTCCGGGGGAGAAGGCCAGCGCATCCGCCTGGCGACCCAGATCGGATCGCGCCTGCGCGGCGTCCTCTATGTCCTCGACGAGCCGTCGATCGGGCTGCACCCCCGCGACAACGAACGCCTGCTCGAGACGCTGGAGCAGCTCCGCGATCTGGGCAATACCGTGCTGGTGGTGGAGCACGACCAGGAAACGATCGAGCGCGCCGATTTTGTCATTGACTTGGGTCCCGGGGCCGGCAGATTGGGAGGCCACGTGGTGGCCTCCGGCACTCCTCGCGAAATCGCCCGGAACTCCGCCTCGCTCACGGGGCGTTATCTGGCCGGCGAACGGGCGGCGCCGGCGCCCGCCGGGCGTCGCTCGCCCAACGGGAAATGGCTGCGTGTCTATGGCGCGGCCGAACACAATTTGAAGGATATCGACGCCGAATTTCCGATAGGGCTGTTGACCGTGGTCAGTGGCGTCTCGGGCAGCGGCAAATCGACCCTGGTGAATGACATCCTCTACCGCGCCGTCGCCCGCTCGCTACGCGGAGCGGGGGCACACCCGGGCGCGCACCGCGCCCTCGCCGGGCTCGAACATCTGGACAAGGTGATCCGGATTGACCAGGATCCCATCGGCCGCACCCCGCGCTCCAATCCGGCCACCTATACCGGTCTGTTTTCGCTCATCCGCGACCTGTTCGCCATGCTGCCGGAATCGCGCGAACGCGGATACAAACCCGGCCGCTTCAGCTTCAACGTCAAGGGTGGCCGCTGCGAGGCCTGCGAAGGAGACGGGCTGAAACGGATCGAAATGAACTTCCTGCCGGACGTGTATGTCACCTGCGACATCTGCCGCGGCCGGCGCTACAACAGCGAAACCCTCCAGGTGAAGTACCGCGACCACTCGATTGCCGACATTCTGGACGCCACGGTGGAAGAAGCGCTGAGCCTGCTCGAGAACATTCCGCAGATCAAAACGAAACTGCAAACCCTGATGGATGTGGGCTTGGGCTATATTCACCTCGGCCAATCGTCGACGACGCTGTCCGGAGGCGAAGCCCAGCGCATCAAGCTGGCCAAGGAACTCAGCCGCCGCCAGACCGGCAGGACCCTCTACGTGCTGGACGAACCCACCACCGGCCTCCACTTCGACGACGTCCGCAAACTGCTCGACGTGCTCCGCCGCCTGGTGGACCTGGGCAACACGGTAATTGTCATCGAGCACAACCTGGATGTCATGAGAGCGGCGGACTGGCTGGTGGACCTGGGGCCCGACGGCGGCGAGTACGGTGGCCGGATCGTGGCCGTGGGTCCGCCGGAGGCGGTGGCCGCCAATCCCCACAGCTACACCGGGCAAGCGCTCCGCCGCGCGGGCGTCGGCGGCGGCAAGCGCAAGGCGGCCCGGAACGGAAGGAACTCGTGAGCCAATACCCGATTCGCCCGCTCGACCTGAGCGGTTTGAAAACCATCCCGCTGGCGGACCGCGGCGGCAAAGTCCGGGTGCAGGATTTCGCCAAGCCGCCTCAACCCGGCGCCGGACTGGTGCACCTGCTCGATTCCCTCCCCCGCATTCTGGCTGCGGACTCGCTCCGACTGCTCCTTGAGGCCCTGCGCCAGGCGAAAGAGCGCAGGCGCGCCATCGTCTGGGCCATGGGCGGCCATGTCATCAAGTGCGGCCTGGCGCCGGTGCTGATTGACCTGGCCCAGCGCGGATATGCGACCGCGTTCTCCATGAACGGCTCGGCGGCCATCCATGATTTCGAAATCGCGCTTTGCGGCCAGACCAGCGAGGACGTCGAGGCCGTTCTGCCGGACGGACGCTTCGGCGCGGCGGAAGAGACCGGCCGGCACATGAATGAAGCCATTGCCGAAGGCGCGGAGCACGACCTGGGGATGGGGGAAGCGCTCGGGCTTCGCCTGGAGAGCATCGCCGCGCCGCAGTTCCGGCCCTTCAGCCTGCTGGCCAAC
>Ga0272446_1000053_pt1 | contig 137077 bp, 115 predicted proteins | sample YNPCB0061_FD_194587 | JGI IMG/M metagenome (GOLD analysis project Ga0272446, IMG submission 194587) | Hot spring microbial mat communities from Yellowstone National Park, WY, United States - YNP-CB-006-1 | ecosystem: Environmental > Aquatic > Thermal springs > Hot (42-90C) > Sediment | place...
CAAAGCTGGATTTGAAGGTGACGGAAAGCGTCAGGGTCATGGCGCCCGCGCTCGAGTTGACCGATGAAAACGCAAGGTTGATCGTGCACTGGCTGTTCTGAATCAGGGCTTGGGCGCCCGGCGCGCCTTGCCCCGCCCAACCGCTGCCGTCGTCCCTGGCCAGCTCTAATTGATTCGTACTGCGGATGTACCGCACCATGCAAGCGCCCACCGTCGAGTTCGCCGGCGCGACGTTGGCAAACAGCCAATTGAGGTCCTGCGCCCCGTAGACCGAGCTGTAGACAAACTGAAAGCTCTGTTGCGAACCGCTTCCGCCCGCAGGGGTAACCGACACGAGCACCGGAGGCACAGGTCCCCCCGCGGTTGCGTTCCACGTGCCGAGCGACTGCCAGCCAGCCGCCGTACCGGCGCTGTCGGTGACGTCCAGATAGATGTTGCGCGAGCCGGCGAAGGTTGTCCGGAAGGTGACCGCGACCACGACGGTGAGGTTGTTCCCTGCTCCGCTCGCCGACGACCCCGCCGCATGAATCACACACTGGCTGTTCTCGAGGACGCCTGCCCCGCCGGGGGTTACTGGGCCGGTCCAATCTCCGCCCGCGTCGTTGGCCAAGTGCAACGAATTGGCCGCGCGGCTGTAGCGAATCAGACAGGCATTGGCGGGGGACGCGGTGGCGCCGACCAGCGCCGACGCAACGGTAATATCGGCGAAGCCGTCCGGATCGGAATAGGTGAAGGTGAAGGTCGCCGCGGAGCCTGAACCGCTGCCGGGCGAGACCGAAACCGCCGCAGGCGCGCCCGGGTTGGCCAGCTTGAAAACAAACGCCCCCAAGCCCCCGTAGTTGATGGTTTGCAGCGGGTTCTGCAAGGGGAAGTTCGGCGAAGTGGTCCCGCCGGCGACATAGATCGCACCGCTGGCGTCAAGGGCGATGGCATGGGGTTCATCGTCCCCGCCGCCGCCGATGACCTCGCTCCGCTCGAGAGCTCCGCCGCTCGAGCTGAAGCGCGCCACGAAGAGGTTGTATAGCCCGCCCGGCATATTCACCGGGGCGTTCACGGCCGGGAAGTTGAAGGAACTGGTCCTCCCCGTCACGTGCGCCCGCCCGGCGGCGTCCAGCGCCAGCCCGCGCACGTCGTCGCTGCCGGATCCGCCCAGATACGTGCTGAAAATAAGCGTATCTCCGGTGGGCGAGAGCTTGGCGACAAACGCGTCATCCACGTCAAACAGCGCGTTCTTTACCGCGTTCACCAGCGGGAAATTCGAGGAGTGCGTGCGCCCGCCCACATAGGCCGCCCCCGCGCCATCCACGGCGAGCGCCCGCCGTCCGAGCACGCGCTCTTCGCGGGATCCGCCCAGGAACGTCGAGTACACCAGAAGGTTGCCCGCAGGGCTGAATTTGGCGACGAACGCGTCGGATCCGCCCCCAAACGCGGGCTGCGCGGCGTTGAGCACGGGGAAGTCCGGCGAACTCGTGTGCCCGGCGACATAGGCGGCGCCCGCCGCGTCCACCGCGACGCTGCGCACCTCGTCCGCGGCTTGCCCGCCCAGGTAGGTGCTGAAGAGCAAAGACGCGCCGTCGTGCTTGATTTTGCATAGGAAGCCGTCCCCCGCCCCCGCCGCGACGCTTTGAAAAGCCTGGACGACCGGGAAATTAGGCGAAAACGTCCAGCCGCCTACGTACACATTGCGGGAGGAATCCAGCGCGATGCTGCTCGCAAAGTCTTCCTGCGATCCTCCCAGAAAAGACGACCAGACCACGGAGGAGCCATTCGGACTCAGCTTGACGACGAAGCCGTGCCTCCCAGGCCCGACGCTGGTTTGGAATCCGCCGGAAATCGGGAAGTTCGCCGATTGGGTTTCCCCTGCAACGTACACATTCCCGTCGCTGTCTACCGCGATCGCGTTGCCGGCGTCCGGCCCGGAGCCGCCCAGGAAGGTCCAGTACACCAGACTGTTTCCTTGCGGGTGGATCTTGACGACGAAGGCGTCCAGATTGCCTTGGGGCAACTGCTGCGGCGGCCCCGAGGCCGTGGCGAAGTCCGGAGACATCGTGTAGCCGGTGACATAGGCCGCGCCGGCCGCATCCACCGCCAGCGCATGCGCCCAATCCAGGTTGCTGCCGCCCAGATAGGTGCTGTAGGCGAACACCGGATCGATCACGAGCGGCAGGTCGTCCCGGTAGCGGCCCAGCGCGAATCCCACGGTCCCGTCCGGCGCCAACTGGTAGCGGACCGCTACCTCCTCTTGGCCCGTTGCCGACCATTGATACGCGAACGGGGGCGCTTCCCGCAGGATGCCGCCCGCCGTCTCGACCTCGAGTCCGCCCTCTCCGTTGACGGCCACCCGCCGCGCGCCGCCGTAGCGCAGGCGAATACGCGCCGGGTCCGCTCCTGGCGCAACGAAAAACTCCGACTTCAGCAGCGCGCCCGCGGATCCGAAGATCGCGTCGACGCCGGGATACAGATCCACATACCGGATCTCGGCGTAGACTGGAACCCCCGTTCGCCACCGCTCGCGGGGACCGATGAGGAAATGCGCCTGTCCCGCCGCCGCCCCCGCGCCCGCCGGCAGCACCGGGTTGGCGTTCACAAATTCAACGGTCGCGCGGCCCTCCGCCGCGGCAACGTCAAAGCCGCTCTGCCGAAAGCGCAAAAGCGCTTCGCCGGATCGGGCCAAATAGCCGCGTTCGGATGCCGCGGCGTCCTCAATGTAAGCAATCGGGATCTTTTGTATGCTGCGAGACCTCGTCTCGGCTGGCGCGCCTGCGAGGAGAATCGGAAGGAAGAAAAGGAAAGCCGCCTGCGGCCGGAGGCGTGCCCACTCGAGAACGGCGGCGCGGTCCGAGGGGTGACGAACCATAGGGTTCTTCACCGGGCCCTGCTTTTACTTTCGTCCGCAGGGTCGCATTTCTTTAGGGCGGGTTCAATATCTCCAATGGGCTAGGTGGGCTTCTTACCTGCGGTAGGACACCACCAGGACATCGCCCGGTTGCGGCGCCGCGCCCGCGACAAACTGGACCATGCTGCCTGTCAAGGTGAAGTCCACGGTCAGCCGCTGCAACAAGCCATTGCGAAACAGCATCACGCTGGACGCCGGACTCGGCGGGTGCGCCAGCGTAAACGTGAGGTTGACCCCGTCCACCAGTCCTCCGGGGGTTTCGTTGTCCACAAACTGAATGACCGAGCCGCAGGGCGTGGTGCTGCCGTTGGCCAGCACGCAGTCGGTGGGCGCCTGGGTGGGCGTCACCGAGGCCAACTGCCCGTCGGAGTTCACCATTACCACCCGCAGAGATTGAAAGGGCGCCGCCTTGGTGGGCCGGCTGTCCAGTTGGCTCTGGAGCCCGTTGACCTGCGAGATCTCGATGGCGCCGCCTTCGGTGCTTCCCGCCGGGGGACCGCCGGGCCACAGCGGCCCCGAAGTCCGGACATCCCGGATTTTCAAGATCGCGCTGGTGGCGGGCACGCTCCACGTTTCAGAGAACTGGACGCGCCCGCCGCCCCAATACCGCACTGTGTAATATGCCGCAGGCGTGGCGTTCTCGGTCGGAATCAGACTGACGCGCAGCACGCCGTCGATAATGCGCACGGTCTTGCTGTTGGCGGCGACAAACACCGTGTTCCCGCTCTCGAAGGAAGTCCACGAGATCTGCACGATTCCGTTGAATTTGGCGCCATCGGCGCGGTACAGCGTATCTTGAATCGTCGTCAGTTGGGGACCGCCCCACGCGATCAACCCCGCGGCCATACCCGCCGCCATTCGCATCCATCTCATTGCCGGTTTCCTCTCGTCGTCGGTCCGAAAAAGCGCAGCCCGGACCGCGAACGCTCGGCGCGGTCCGGGCTGCATCACAAGGATTGTCGGATCCGCCCTCAGTGTAGAGTGCACCGTCAAACGCGGTTTTCCTGCGCGCAGCGCGAGGAGTGCGCCAAGTTATACTTGGCAAGAAGTTTCCGCTCGTCTATCTCGATTCAGGAGTATTGTGAACGTCATGGCTCAGAACAAATCCCGCAGAGGCTTCCTGGCCAAAGCAGCCGCCGTGGCCGCGGCTCCGGCGGCCGCCGCCCACGGCCAGTCCGGCGCCCCCGTGAAGAAGGTTCACCGCCGCGGGCCGAAGCCCGCGCAAACCCCGCTGTTCAACGGCGCGGTCTCTTATGGCAATCTGCTCTTCATCGCCGGCAAGGGCGCCCACTTCGAAGGCGACATCCGGGCGCACACCAAGCATGTGCTGGACGAAATCGAGAAGGAACTCGTCAACGCCGGCTCCTCGATGGACAAAGTGCTCAAGTGCAATGTGTATCTGAACGACTTGAAGGACTACCAGGCGATGAACGAGACCTTCCGCGGACGCTTCGGCGATGAGCCGCCGGTCCGCACCACCATCGCCGCCGCCGGCGGCATCCCCGGCAATTCGCTCGTGGAGATTGACGTCATCGCCTATATCTGACGCTTCGGCGCCCAAGCGGGCAGGGCAGGGCGCGCTCTGCCCGCCTGCCTTTGGCATGAGGGGGAAAATCGCTGCAGCTCGGTGGCCTCGCGCCGCTCGCTCAAGCGGGGGTTTGCCGGAACGACGCCCCGGCTTCCTCCAGCCGCTCCCGGGTCACGCGCGCCAAGCGGGCGTAGAACGGAAGCCGGGTCTCGCTCTCAACTCTTGCCAGCACTTTCGGCAGCCACGCCAGATGTTCCCGCCAGTACCGCTGCCTCCACTCGGGCGGAGCGCCCGACTCCAGCAGGTGCGCGAAGAACACCAACAGCAGGCTGGCGTGATCCGCCGGTTCGTTTTCCACGCCCGGCTCAATCCCCTCGCTCCGGTACCACTCGATCGCGCTGTGATGAGAAGGGCCCATCAGTTGCGGCTCCTCTCCATGGGCGGACTGCCAGAGCGGACAGGGCGCGGAGCCCGGACTTAGAAACAAGCGGACGTATTCCCGGTGCGCCTCCTGCCGGTCGGCGGGCAGCTCCGCCCACAGCGCGGCCAGTTCTTCGCGCACTCCGGTTCCCGCCTTCCGCTGCGCGGTCAGACTCTCCGCTATTTCCCGGAGGCCGCCGGCGGCGTCAGGCGAGGCCAGAGCCCTGCCTGCGATGGCGAACCACACCGCCAGGTCCCCGGGCGCGGACCACTCCGCGCTCATAGTGGCTCAATGTTCACCACGGCGTCCATGATGCAGGATGCCCCGGCAAAGTTCACGCTGTCCACGCACTGTTGAATGCTTTGCGAGGGAATCACGTCGCTGTCGCGCACGCCTTTGCCCCCGGCCGTCTGAAGCAGACGCGAACGGTGGCCAAAGCCGTGCGGCACCAGCACGCAATCCGGCCGCACCGTTTCCGTCAGGTGCGCCGGAAGCTCGATTTCGCCCGCGCGGGAGCGGATCCGCACCCGCTGGCCTTCCTTGATGCCAAGCTTGGCGGCCAGTTGCGGGTTCAGCGAAGCCACCGTGGTGCCCAGCATCTCGTTCAGAATCGGATTGTTCTGCGTGGAATTGCGCTTGTGCACCGCCGGAATATACGTCAGATAGTAGTAAGGATATGCCGCCGAAGGAAGTTCCCGCTTGGGCCGCCACACAGGCAACGGATCGCCCCCGGCGTCCTTAAACTGCGGCACCAGAATCTGACACTTGGTCGTGCCGGGCACGTTAAAGGTGGTCCGCGGCACAAACGCCTGCTCCCGCGTCACGATCCCTTTAGCGCGGAACTCGGCGAAGTTTTCTCCCAGTCCCAACCGCTTGGTCCGCTCGTCCAGCACCGCGTTCAGATTGATCCAGCTTCCGTCCGGATTCTTGAAATAGTCCGGCGCCAGCCGCTTGCCCAACTCGAGCGCAACATACCCCGGGCTGCGCGACTCAAACAAAGGCGGCACCACCGCCGTCCGCGCGACAAACTGCGGTTGCTTGGCGTAATAGTCCCGCGCCATGATGTCGCTCACTTCGAAATACGTCGTCCCAGGCAGCGCGATGTCCGCATACGTGACCGTATCGGTAGGCAAGTAATCCATCACCGCCAGGAACGGAATGGTGGCCAGCGCATCCAGGGTCTGTTGCGGCTGCGGGAAGCTGAGCGCCGTGTAATTCATGATGAACCCGGCTTTTATCATGCCCGGGTAACGGTTGAGAATCCCGTCCGCCATGGTCGAGAACATGCCGCCGCCGTCCTGGAGCACCAGTGGCAGCTTGTCCTTGCCGTCCACCCGCCGTCCCTGTTTGGGCGGATACGGCGGCGGCGGCACAATCGCGTCAATCGAGGGCACCGCCGGCGTCCGCGCCACGTACCGGCCGCCCGGACGGTCGATGGTGCCCGCCAGGATATTTAGAATCGAAATCGCGTGCACCAGTTGCGACGCGTTCTGATAGTTGGCGCACAGCGTCTTCTTGTGCGCCGGCACGATCGCCGGTCCCCGCGTGCCGAGCTCGCGGGCGATCCGCCGGATCGCCTCCGCCGGCACGTCGCTTTCCCGCTCCGCCCATTCCGGAGTGTACTGCGCAAAGTGGGTGCGGATCGCGTTCTCGTGCTCGCCAAAATTGGTGTACTGATCGACGAACTCTTTGTTGTACAGATTCTCCGCCAGCAGCACATGGATCATCGCCAAGGCCACCGCCAAGTCCGTCCCCGGCCGGATGCTGTACCATTCGTCCGCAAAGCGCGCGGTCGGCGAATACACCGGGTTAAAGCAGACTACCTTCGCGCCGTTCTCTTTGGCGTCGATAATGCCGTTGGCGTAAACCAGCTTGGCCTTGGCCAGAATGTCCCAGCCGAACAGCACGATGTACTTCGAGTTCTCAAAATCGTTGCACCAGCTCTTGAAGCCCGTCGTGTAGCGCTGAATGATCCGGTCGGTGAGGAAACATTCGTCGATGTGATCGATCCGGTTCACCACGCCGATCGCGTTCATGAAGCGCAGCCAGACGTCGGGGCTGGGCAGCGTGATAAATAACAGCGACTCAGTCCCGAACCGCTTGAGCGCGTCGCCGAACCGTTCGGCAATCGTATCCAGCGCCTCTTGCCAGGAGATGCGCACCCACCCGGGATCTTCGTCAATTCCCTTGCGGGGATTGGTCCGCTTCAGCGGATACTTGAGCCGGTCCGGATCGTACAGAAACCCCGCGCCTGCCGCGCCTTTCCCGCACAGGTGCCCCCTCCCGGAAAAATCTCCCGCCAGCCCTTCGACAAAGCGCAACGCGTTGTTTTCCACCGTCGCTTTAATCCCGCAAGCCGGGCTGCACACGCCGCACGCCGTGATCACTTGCGTGGCCGCGCCTAAGGGCGAGGCCGGGCGAAACATGTCCCCGAACGCCCCCAGCAGGCGGTCAGCCCCCGCCCACGTTCCGGCGCCCGCCAACTGTAATAGACTGCGTCTGCTTAGTGCCATTGCCCCGCCTCCTTTATTTCCTCTCCCATGTCGTCGACAGGAACCGGATCGCCGGTTTGGTTAGCGCCGGGTTCGAAAATCCGGCGACCCGGTCGGTTCCCCTGTTTTGGATGTCTTCCCACGGCTCCCAACGCAAAGCTCCCGTCGGGCACAGCGTCGCGCAGGCGGGCGCCAGCCCCGCGTCCACCCGGTCGAAGCAGCCGGTGCACTTCCGCATCTTCCGCACCGCCTCGTTGAATTGTGGCGCTCCGTAAGGGCAGAATTTTTCGCACAGGCGGCATCCGACGCACAGGTCCTGGTCGATGATCACCAGTCCGTCGGCGCGCCGCTTGATCGCCTTCACCGGGCAAACCTTGATGCACGTCGCATCGATGCAGTGGTTGCAGGTGAGCGAAAGAGCCACGGCGGTGGGGGCGGCGTGCGTGCCGGATTCCAGCGTCTGGACTCTCCGGAAGCGTACGTTCACTCCCGTTTCCACCTGGTTCCACTGTTTGCAGGCGGATTCGCAAGCCCGGCACTCGATACACCGCTTCGCATCGAGCAGCCATCCATAACGGGTCACGGCAGTCCTCCAGTCCGAAGGTTCGAACCTCCCCAGTTTTCTGCAAGCCCTCCTCCATGCAACCACGGCCAAGCCTGATCAATCACTTAGTGGCGCGTCCGGGGCCGTGTCGGCGCTTCGGCTGCGCGATAGCCCCCGCGCTACGCGAAACCCTGCGCACCTGTTTGGCGAGTTCGCAGTAAATTCCTTGCGAAAACTCTGTCACCCCTGCGGCCTGCCCTGCATCTTCCCGCCCAGGAGGAACCGGCGTGCTGAATCTGCTGGAGATCCGCTCCGCGACCGAATTCTTGAGGAACTTTCGCGCCTGCACAAAGCGGCTGAAAGAGAACCGGCAACCGATGGTATTAACGGTCAACGGCAGAGCTGAATTGGTGGTGCAGGACGCCGCCAGCTACCAGGCGCTCCTCGACCGGCTGCACCGTGCCGAGAGCGCCCGGCCGCGCGTCTTCGAAGACTGGCAGGCCGCCGGCTGATCTCACCGTGCTTGCCAGGGCGGCGGAGCCCAAGCCGCCGGGCGGTTTGGGGCTGCGTGCGCAGTCTGGAACATCGCAGGTCTGGCGCCTGAACAACGGGCGTCGCCGGCAAAGCGCAAGCGCAGGCCAGCCGGCCGCAGCACAGAGGAAACGCCAGGGAGGCTAAGCCCGCCTGAAACCGAAGCTGACGACTCCCTGGGGAGAGAGGGGGTCGGGCTGCAACCGACCCGCCCCCCTACGATCGCCTATTGCACGGGCAGCGCCGACGGCTGGCTGAAGACAAACTGGTCGTTCACCACCGACGCCACCACGAAGGGAATGTTCGCCCCGGCGGGGATGTTGGTGGGCACCTCGAAGGTCACCTCGTAGATGCCGATGAGGGTGCTGGACAGCACCGGCGCGTTCACGTTCGGCACGCCTTCGTTATTGAGGCCGACGACGATGCCAAAAGGCGAAGTCGCCGGAGCGGTCGAGGGCGCCACCTGGTTGGTCGCCACGCGAGTGCCGGCCGCCGTGACCGCCGCGCCCAACCCGGTGGCGAATACCTTGATTCGCTCGCCGCGGCGAGCGGGGTTTTGCAGCGTCACGTAGCTGCCATCCGGCCGCAGCGCCACGGCGCGGCGGACGTTGTCCGACATGACGGTCTCAAATAACCCAGGGGCCACCGCCGTGACCGGAATGCCGGTCACCGTCGCGTTGCCTTCACCGACGGCCACGGTGACATTGGCCAGTCCCGTAGGCAATTCCGTCGGCACCTGCGCCACCGCGAACTCCTGATTCTGGCCAAGGTTGCAGACCGAATAGAGCGGCGCGCTCAGATTGTTGAAGGTCACGGTGACCCGCGCCAGTTGGAAGGAAAAGCCGCCCACGAACTGCCCTGCCACGACACACCCCTGCAAGCCGGGAGCGATCCCCGGCGCGGTGATCTGGACCAGAGCGCCGGGACTGACGCCGCCGCGCTGCCCCCCCGCCGCGCTGGTGAAACTGGTCTGGCTCAGCAGAGGACCAGGCAGCCGGACGGTCAGGTTGAACTGCGCAGAGAAGTTGCTCACCGAAGCCGTCACCACAACCGCCCCAGCGCTGGGTCCGGCAGTGACGTTCACCTGCGCGACTCCCTGCGCATTGGTGGTGACCGTCGACGCGCTGAGCGTCGCCCCGCCCGTGACGGTGAACAGGACCGGGATGTTGGGCACCGGCCCCTGGGCGCTGTTCACCGTGACCACCAGCGGTTCGGCGAACGGCTGGTTGGTGATCGCGGTCTGATTGTCGCCCGAATTCTTGGTGATGCCCGTGAGCGTCAGGGATACCGTGAAGTTGAAGAGCGCCTGGACCGTGCCCTGCGGGTTCCGCAAACGCACCTGGAACGTGCCGGGAATCGACCCGGCGGTCAGCCGGCCGGAGACCCGCCCGTTTGCGTCGGTAACCGTGGAGAGGTTGCTCAGCACGCCGGTGTTGGGGCTTACCAACTCCCAGACCACGTCGGCACCCGTGACGGCGTTGCCCGATGCATCTTCGCCAACCGCCACCAGGGGAGCGGGCAGCGCCTGGCCGGCGTTCACGCTCTGATTGTTGCCGTTCGTGATGCGAAAGGCCGCCAGCGGGCCGACTGTGACCCGGAACAGGATGTCGGAGAATACCAGAAATGTATCTCCCCCGACAAACACCGAGAATTGGCCGTCACCCAGCCGCCCGCCGAACACCGGCGTACACACGGCCTCGCCGACGGCATTGGTGAACACCGTGCCTTCCTGGCAACGGAGCGTGCCGCTGGACCCATCCTGTTCGCGCACGCGAACCGACACGTTCGGGACGGGGCCGGGCGTCCCGCCGCGCGTGGCGAAGACGCTCACCCGAATCGGCGCTGTGCCCGTCGTGCCCGCGCCGCCCACCAACGGCCGCTGCTCCAGCGAGGGGCTTAGCAGCAGGACATCGACTGTCAGGCTCTGGCTGCCGTCGCCGGTGAAATTGACGGTCGTGACTGTGAAGTTGGTGTTGATGGACGGGTTGACCGCCACTGACGCGTTCACGGTCGTTTGGAGGAAGGAAGCGGTGGGCGGCACCAGCGCCCCCACGAACGTCGTCGACGCGCGCCCGGCGCTGTCGGTGAAGGTGATGCTGTTCACGACTGTGCCCAGACCGGCATCGAGGATCTGCCACCGGATCTCCACTCCCGGCGCGGGCGCGCCCTGCGCGGTCCGGACCTCGACGACGAGAGGATCCGTGATGAAGTTAGGCCGGACCATCTGTCCGTTGCCGGAAACGGCGGTGATGGTCTGCGCGGAAACCGCGCCGGCGGCGGCCAGCAGCAGGCTTGCAACGAAAAACAATGTCTTGTTCGGGGAGAGCATGCGCACCTCAGAGACGAATTTTGGTGACCGCCGAAGCGGGACGGACGCGGGCGAGACCTAAAGTATAGCACCGCCGGGGGAGGCGCCGGCGAGCGATGACCCTTCGCCCGCTTAGGGACGGGAGCATCGCCGCCGGCGAGGGATCCGTGTTCACTCGTCAAACATTATAGGCCAGAAATGTTTTTTCGTGCGGGGATTTCTCGCGGGCCGCCGGCGCCGCCGCCCATGATTCAGTTCACCCGCGCGGACCCGATGTCCGCCGTGCCCGCCATGGGCAGCGCGGGCTGCCAAAAGACGTCGGGCGGACGTCTCGTTGCCGCCCCTGGGACCAAGAGTGATTCCGCGGCAACCTGCGGCAGCCGGGACGGACAGGACACCCTGCCCGGCAACCGGCAGGCTGCCTTCTCTCGTGCGGAATGACACCCCAAATTTTCCGGCTACCAGCGCACGTGAGTTGCTATACAATATCACCCACCTGGAAATCCAGGTCGACACTTTCGCTGACAGGCTTAGAGGAGGTTCGAGGTGAGATTCGTTTTACTGACACTCGCTTTGGCTGGGCCGCTGCTCGCCCAAACCACGGGAACCGCGACCTTGGTGGGTACCGTGAGCGACAATACCGGCGCCGTCGTTCCCGGCGCCGCTGTCACCATGGTCAATGATGACACCCGCTTCATCTCCAAAGGACTGACCGGTCCGGATGGTTCCTACTACATTCCCAACCTGATCCCCGGCAACTACCAGTTGACCATCGAGGCGAAAGGGTTCAAGCGCTATGTCCGCGACGGCATCATCCTGCGCACCTCCGAGCAGCCGCGGATCGACGTCCAGCTCGAAGTCGGCGCGGTCACCGAATCGATTCAGGTGACCGGCGGAGCCCCGCTGCTCGAAACCGAGACTTCTTCCACCGGCCAGATTCTGGAAGGCAACACCATCGTGAAGATCCCCGTGCTCCAGAAATACGCTTTCCGCATTCTGCTCTACCTGCCGTCGACGTCCAACATCAATGGACAGCACGTCGTCGGCCAGCGCGAACGCGCCATGGGCTATACTCTGGATGGCGTGGGCGGCAAGGAGCCGGTACGCGGCATGGTGGCTACCACCAACGCCGTTCTGTCGCCCTCGATCGACTCGTTTCAGGAAGTCAAGCTGTTCACCACCGGTATGCCGGCGGAGATCGGCCATGCGGCCGGCGGTCTGCTCCAGGCGGTGTTCAAGAGTGGCACGAACCAGCTCCACGGTTCGGCCGAGGACCGCTATATCCAGAAGGTGCTGATCCATCGCAACTACCTCGAACAGCTTCCCCGGGTGAACCCGTTCACTTATCACGAGCTTTCCGGAAGTCTGAGCGGCCCGCTGTCCATCCCGAAGCTCTATAACGGCAAGGACAGAACCTTCTGGTTCTTCGGCTATCAGCGCCACCACGAGAAAGGCGGGGAGACCGCCACCCTCGCCGTGCCGTCTCCGGAAATGCTGGCCGGCAATTTCAATTTCGGCGGATTGAATCCGATCTTCGACCCCGCCTCGACCCGGTTCGGACCCGACGCCGGCTGCCCCGCCGGTCAAGCCGAGTGCTGGTCCCGCCAGCCCTTCCCCAATAACCAGGTGCCGCAATCCCGCTTCGATCCGGCGGTGCGCAACTTCCTCAGCCGCAACCCTTACGTCCCGGAGAATAACCCGGATCGCGCTATCGACCGCGGTTTCGGTCCCACCAACAACCTCATCTCGCCCACCAACTACCGCTCCTACCGCTCCCGCTACGACGGGAAAATCGACCACCAGTTCCGGCCGAACCACCGCATGTTCGGACGCTACTCTCACGTCGCCCACCGCGCTTGGCGCGACCGCTTGTCGCCGGAAATCGCCTGGCGGGAATATGACTCCCGCGCGGTCCCGCTGCCCATTGATCAGCGCAATATCGTCATTTCTGATACCTACACCATATCCCCCACGCTCATTAACGAGGCCCGCCTCGGCTTTAACCGCCGCAAGTCCACCACGGCTCCTTCCACCTACGGCCAGGACTGGGCCAAGCAGCTCGGCATTCCCAATGTCAGCCCGCTCACCTTCCCCAATTTCCAGGCCTGTAACAATCAGTCTAATTGCACCGGCGGCACCACTTTCTTCCGGCAGGGCAATCTCGCCCTGAGCTACGAAGTCGGCGAGGACTTTACCTTCCAGAACAACCTCACCAAGATCGTCAATCGCCACACCCTCAAGTTCGGCTACGAACTGCTCCGCACCCGCTACAACAACCTCACCCCCGCTCTGCCCTCCGGCTCTTTTCGCTTTGGCGGCACCGACTATCCTTTCCGCCCCAATACCGGCAATGCCTTCGCCGCCTTCCTGCTCGGCTCGGTCAGCAATGCGGAGTTCACCCAGAATATGGCTACCTGGCTCCCGCAATGGTGGTCGCATGCCTGGTACGTGCAGGACGACTTCAAAATTCGCCGCAACATCACCCTCAACCTCGGCCTCCGCTGGAGTTACGAGTCCCCCTTCCAGACCAAGTTTGGACAGCAATCTCAATTTGACCCCAACGCCACCGATCCCATCACCGGGCGCCGCGGCGCCATCGTCCACCCCAAGGGACCGCTGGCGTCCAAGGATCTGAACAACTTCCAGCCTCGCCTTGGCCTGGCTTGGCAGATGACGCCCCGCTTGGTGTTCCGCTCTTCGTTTGGCGTGATCACGCAGGACCTGTTCACCAATGGCCTCGCGCAGAACTTTGAAGAGTATGTTGCCACCGCCGCCATTCAGGCGCCGGTAGGCGATCCGCGCCCGGTGTTCCAGTTGAGTCAGGGGCCCCCGCCGGTTCGCTTCAATGTGAATCCGGACGGTTCGGTGCCCTTCATCGGCTCGAACTTCGCCAACCGCCCAGCCTCCTGGTTCGATCCCAACATGCGCATGCCGTACGTCATGAACTGGTCAGCCGGGTTCCAGTGGAACTTCTCCAACACCTGGCTGGTGGAAATCCTCTACCAGGGCTCGCGCGGCGTCCGGCTCCTCAACAACTGGGACATCAACCAGATTCCGCTCGACATCTCCCGCGATCCCGCCGTGTTGCGGACCATTTTCCAGTCCAGCCAGAACTACCGCCCCTACCCCCACTTCGGCGGCATCCAGCACTACGCCAACTACGGCGACAACTCCTACCACGGCAACACCTGGCGCGTGGAAAAGCGTTACTCGGCCGGGCTGACGCTGAACGCTTTCTACACGTTCTCGAAGTCGCTCAACAACGGCGATAACGACGGCGGCGTCAGCGGCATCGACTTTTACAACCGGGCGCTCGAAAAAGCCCGCGCCAATTACGATATCCGCCATCGCTTTGTCAGCGTTAAAACCTACGAACTCCCCTTCGGCAAAGGACGCAAGTTTATGTCGGGCGGCGGAATCAAAGACACCATCCTCGGTGGCTGGGAAATCGCCTGGACGCAGACCTTCCAGTCTGGGCCTCCCTTCACCGTCAGCTTCGCCGGCAGCCCGTTCAACTATCTTCCCGGCGCCACCCGGCCAAATCTGGTGAGCGGGGTTGCCCCGGTGACCCCCAACTGGAGCATCGGACCACACCGCTTCCCCGTGCAGGCGCAGGTTCCTTACCTCAACGCCGACGCCTTCGCCTACCCCGACCAGTTCACGCCCGGAACCATGGGCCGTAACGTGGTGGAGGCTCCTGGATTGACCTGGCCTCAGTTCTCTCTGTCCAAACAGTGGCAGATCTTGGAGCGCTTCCGCTTCATCCTGCGCTGGGACTCCAACAACCCGTTTAAGAGCCCGAACTTCGGCCAGCCCAACTCAGTGTTCAACCGTCAGAACCTAGCCAATTTCGGACGGGTCGGCACGGCCACCCGCGGCGGCTTCTCCGATATTGGCACCGCCCAGCCCAATCATCTGATCGTGTTCCGCCTGGAATTCTGATTCCGACCGCGACGGCCGTTTCCCGCCGGGCGTATCCCGCGCGGGGAGCGGCCGCCGCGCCCGTCCAGGATCCCCACCGCGATTCTGGTATCATCTGCACATTATGCAGCGGCGACATTTCGTAGCTACGTTATGCGCGGCGCCCGCCGTGTTGAAGGGGGCCAAGCGGAGCTTTTCTTACGCCGAAGTCGAGCGGATGCTGGCCACCGGGGAGGTGCGCGGCAAGCTGACCAAAGACGAAATCGCGACTCCCGCTTTGCTGCTTGATATGGACGCCTTCGAGGCGAACGTGGCGAAGATGGCGGCGCACTGCAAGCAGCATGGCCGCGCGCTGCGCCCGCACGGCAAAACCCACAAATGCCCGGATATCGCCAAGGTGCTGATCCAGGCGGGCGCCGTCGGCGCCTGCGGCGCCAAACTGGGCGAGGCCGAGGTGTTCGCGGCGAACGGCGTGTCCGGCCTGCTGGTCACCACCGCGGTGATCGGCCGGCATAAGATCGAACGCGCCATCGCCCTGGCGCGGAAGCAGCCCGACACGATCTTCTCCGTCGATAACGCGCAGAATGTCAACGATTTGGACGAGGCGGCGGGGGCGGCCCGGATCAAGCTCAACCTGGCCATCGATCTGTTTGTCAGCAACCGCACCGGCATCCTCCCCGGCGAACCCGCGCTCGCGTTGGCGCAACACATCGACCGCAAAAAGCATCTCCGCCTGCAAGGAATTCAGGCGTACGCGGGCGGGGCGTCCCACGTCACCGGTTTCGAGGCGCGCCAGCGGCGCTCGCTCGCCGACATGACGCCCGCCGTCGAGACCCGCCGGCTGATCGAAAAAAACGGCGTCTCCTGCCCCTGGCTCTCCGGCGGTTCGACCGGCACCTATAACATCGATTCGGAAATCGACGGTATCACCGAGCTGCAACCGGGCAGTTTCGTCTTCATGGACATCGACTACAACCGGATTGGCGGTAAGAGCGGTGCGGTCTATCAGGACTTTCAGAACTCCCTGACGGTGCTCACCACCGTCGTGAGCAAACCGAACGACCGGCAAGCCGTGGTGGACGGAGGACTGAAGGCCTTCTCGACGGACAAGCCCTTCCCGCCCGCGGCGAAAGACATCGAAGGAATCGTCTATCACTGGGGCGGCGATGAGCATGGCCGCCTCGACGTGTCCAACGCCAGCCGCGAGGTCAAACTCGGCGACCGGATCGAATTTATCGTGCCACACTGCGATCCTTCCGTGAACCTGTACGACCGCGTCTACCGCGTCCGCGGCGACCGGGTCGAAGGCGTCTGGCGGATCGCGGCGCGGGGCGTGAGCCAGTAACGCGGCCGCGCCGGAACCGGTCAAGGCCGGCCGGATATCGCCGCGCAGGCGTTCTTGACCGCGTTCCCCAGGGTCCGGGTGGAACTGGTGTGCAGCAGGTCGCCGTCCCGGTTGAAAACGGCGATTTTGTTGTCCTTACGGACGATGTCCTTGCCGCCCTCCCGGTCGAAGGAAACTACGTAATCGGCGGTGTCGCGCCGGTTTGTAATCCGCACGGCGGGACAGCGCTGCTGAAACGTACGCATGATTTCGACGGTCTGCGGCCGCGACCCGCCCGCGATCCCGCCGCCTCCTCCATCCGAGCCCCATCCGCCTCCGCCCGTCATCTGCCACGCCTGGCTGGTTTCGATAAAGATCCGGGGACGGTCTGGAGAGGCCGGGTCGTTCTGCGCCAACAACAGGCAAGCACCGAGCCCAAAGCCCACGAGCCAACGGTTTCCCATACGCTGGTTGGGACGGGCGCCGTCCGCGCCCGGTTTCGCGCCGCCGGCTATTGCGAAGCACCCCGGTATTTCTGGGGAATCTGATAGTCCAGGCCCGCGTAGTGAAACTCTTCCGCCAGTTGGAACGCGGTCTTTTCCGCCCCGATGGCCGCCAGTCTGCGCAGGTTGATCTCCACCAGTTTCGCCACCGCGGCGTCGTCCACCGTGTCCAGCAGCGGCAAGCGGCGGCCCGTCTCCTCCAGGCGCTGCCGGATGCGCATGGCCAGGCTGTAGTTGATCGTGCGCAGCGCCAGGGCGGCGCGGAGCTTCCGGTCAAAGGCCGCGGCGATATCGCGCGTGACCGGTTGCGGGACGAACGTCGCCGTGCTTTCCGGCTCGCGGCGGCGCGGGTCCACCGGCGCGGCGTAATGGTACAACTCGGGCACGAAATGCGGCTCTAAACCCACTTGGGCGAAGGGCGGCTGGTAGTTGGCCAGCGACGCGGCCCGCCGCGCTTCCTCGGCCGCCGAGCCGGTATAGTAGCGGTCCAGCACCTCCACATACTCGGCGTACGGATTGGGCAGGAACATCACGTCCGGCTTCAGCAGGCGCACATAGAAGGCGATGCGGTCCCGCAGTTCGGTGGGCGACACGGAGGCCAGTTCGCCCGCGCGGTAGCCCAGGTGATGCACTTTCTCGATGCCCAGCGCGCGCGCCGCCTGCTCCACCTCTTCGCGTACCCGGCGCGCCGTTTCCTCGGGAGACAGCCGCCAGGAATCTTTCTCGTCGTTGGTGACGCGGATCAGGTGCGCGGCGGCGCCGCGCTCCACCATCGTCGCGATCGTGCCGCCGGCGCAATGCACGAAGTCGGAGGCGTCCGCCGTGATCACCAGCACCACCTTGGGATCCGCCGCGGCTGCCCCGGCCGCGAGACAAAGGGCAAGGAACAGAGTTCTCATTTCTTGACCGTATGCTGGCGCAGGTATTCCTTCAGTCCGGGAAGATGATCGAATTCATCCACGAAGTAGTAGACCTCCGCGTAGCGCACCCCGTTCTCCCGGCCGCGCTTTCGCGAGATCCAGTCCATGTGCCACTCTTCCATCTCGACCGCCGCGGCCTCGTCAGTGAGCCCGCGCAGACCGGGCAGCTCCAGGCCTTCCTTGGCAAGCTGCTCGCGCACCGCCCGGGCCATCGCGGGCGAGGCATATACGTTCCGGTGGGTGGAATAGGCGCGCATCTTCCGCCGCACCTGGCTTTCGCTCAGTTCGACGGCCACGTTCGGCTCGTGCCCTTTCCCGTAATCGACGCGCGCTTTATAGAACAGGTACGGGACGCGGTGCGGCCGCACGCCCAGTTCGAAATGTTCCGGGTGCACGTTTTCCAGCCCGGCCAGCCAATAGGCGTCCCCCATGGCGCGCGCGACCTTCCGGTGGTCGGGATTGCGGTCATAGTGCCCCCACGGGTCGTGCGTCAGCACCACGTCCGGCCGGTGCTTGCGGATCAGGAAGATCAACTGCGCCCGCAGCTCCTGGAGCGGGATGGGGTCCATGTAATCGTTCCGCCAGCTCAGGCTGTAGAGATCGCGCATCCCGAGGATGGCGATCGCGGCCTTGCTCTCGCGCTCGTTGATCAGGTCGTTGTGGCCATAGCCGTGCGCGCCGTCTTTTTCGTCGTTGGAAGCGCGGACGAAATACGATTCATACCCCGCGTCGGTGAACTTGGCGATCAGCCCGCCCATGCCGTAGTCGGTGGTGTGGTCGTCGTGGTGCGGCTGAATCACCATCATCACCTTGCCTGGGGGCAAGTCCTTGAGCGGCAGCGGCCCAGCGGCCAAAATGGCCGCCGCGAGCGGGATCAGCAAGGCGGGGAATCTCATCGGGCGGCCACGTGCTCCTTCAGATACCCGCGCAGGCCGGGCAGCATGTCCCACTCATCCACCAGATAGAACGCCTCGGCGTACGCCGCGCCGGCCCGCTTGCCGGTTTCGCGGGAGGCCCATTCCATTTGCCATTGGCGGAGTTTTTCGATGGCCTGTTCGTCGGTCAGCCCGTCGAACTCCGGAATGGCCATGCCGCGGCGCGCCAGCTCTTCCCGGATCTGCCGCGCCAGAGCGGGAGTGTTGTAGACATTCCTGTGCGCCCACAGCGCCCGTACCTTCCGCTCCACATGCCGCGCTTCGAGGGCGATGGCGATGTTGGGAGTGTGTCCTTTCCCGTAGTCGCTGCGCTGCGTGTAATACACCTGCCGCACCTGGTGCGGCCGCATCCCCGCCGCCAGATGCTCCGGGTACGCGTTTGCGAGCGGCGCCTGATAGAGCGCTTCGGCCATCGCGCGCGCCACTTTGCGATGGTCCGGGTTGCGGTCGTAGTGCCCCCACGGATTCCACGTCATCACCACCTCGGGCCGGTATTTGCGCAGCAGCAGCACCAACTGCGCGCGCACTTCCGCCAGGGGGACCGAGTCCATGTGATCATTGCGCCAGTTCAGGCTGATCACGTCCTGCATGCCCAGGTGGCCGATCGCCTCGCGCGCCTCCCGGAGGTTGATCTGGTCGCCGCGTCCCCAGCCCACGCTCGAATCCTTTTCGTCGTTGGTGGCGCGGACGTAATAGCCGGTCCAGCCGGCTTCCGTCAGGCGGGCGATGAACCCGCCAAACCCATACTCCCAGGTGTGGTCGTCATGGTGGGACAGCACGACCAGGAAGACTTTGCCCCTGGGCAGACTGCCGAGCGGCAAGGGCGGGGCGGCGCGCACCACCGCTGCCGTAAGCAGCAGGGCGGCGGCCAGACGCATGGCCGTATTGTACATCGCGCCTTGAGCCGCAATCCGGCCGGCCGCTACTTCGCGGAGGGATTGTGACCAAAGTCATCGCCACCCGCCCGGGCGGCCGCTACAGTCGAAAACAGCGAAGGAGACGCGAGCCTTATGAGCGAGATCATCGACAACCGCGCACACCGGGTGCGGACTCTGAAAGAGATCATCAAGAAGTTGCACGCCGGACACGCGCCGGACGAAGTCAAGGGCCAACTCGCGCAGATCGTCCGGGAGACCGACTACTCGGAAATCGTGGCCATGGAGCAGGAGCTGATGGCCGAGGGGATGCCGGTCGAAGAGATCACCTCGATGTGCGACCTGCATTCGCAGGTCACCCGCGAGGTGCTGGTGCAACTGCCGCCGCGCGCCGTGCCTCCCGGACATCCTGCCGACACGCTTCGCCGCGAGAACGATGCGCTGCGCGGTTCCCTGTTGCGCATGCGGCAGGCGATGAAGGACCTGCAAGCCTTGCCGGACGACGCCGAGGGCGGCGCGCCCTTGCTGGCCTGGCGGCAGGCGTCGAACGAACTGATGGACATCGACAAACACTACCAGCGCAAAGAGCACGCGTTCTTCTCCGCGCTCGAGCGGCACGGGATTACCGGCCCGTCGAAAGTGATGTGGGCTAAGGATGATCAGGTGCGCGACATGCTCAAAGATCTGAACGCCGCCCTCCGCCAGCAGGACGCCACGGCGGGCGAATGGAAACTGGTCGCCGGCACGTTGGGCGAGGCCGCCATCCAGGCCATCGAGGAAATGATCTACAAGGAGGAAAACATCCTGCTGCCCCTGTGCCTCGATACGTTTACCGAGGACGACTGGGCGGAGCTCTGGGCGGCGTCGCCGCGCTACGGCTGGTGCCTGGTCGAGCCCCGGACTGGTTACCAGCCGCCCGAACGGGCCGTCCGGGAAGGCTTGCGGCTGCCCGGGAGCGAAACGGTGCAACTGCCCACCGGCCACCTTTCGCTCGAACAATTGACCGGGATCTTCTCGACCCTGCCGGTGGATCTGACGTTCGTGGACGCCGACGACCGGGTTTGTTTCTTTTCCGAGGGTCCGGACCGGATTTTCGCCCGCAGCAAAGCCATCATCGGCCGCAAGGTGCAGCATTGCCATCCGCCGCGCAGCGTGGACGTGGTCGACCGCATCCTGAGCGACTTCCGCGAGGGGAGGCAGAACGTGGCCGAGTTCTGGATCCACTTTCACGGCCGGTTTGTGCACATCCGGTACTTTGCTGTCCGGGAAGACGGGCGGTACCTGGGCACGCTGGAGGTGACGCAGGATCTCACGCGTCTGCGGGCGCTCGCCGGTGAGCGCCGGTTGTTGGAGTACGACGAGCCGGTGCGGGAGGGGGTGGCATGAGTCTTCCGATTACCCCCGATACGAAGGTAGGCGCGCTGCTCGAAGCCTACCCCGAACTCGAAGAGCACCTGATCGCCTGCGCGCCGGCGTTTGCAAGGCTGCGCAATCCGCTGCTGCGCCGGACGGTGGCCAAAGTCGCCACGCTCGAACAGGCGGCGCGCGTGGGAGGGATCAGCGTCCGCGACCTGGTGCGGTTGCTGCGGGAGGCGGCCGGGCAGACCAGCGGAGAACCTGCCGGCGTGGAGACCGTGGCGGTCGAGGAGGCGCCCCCTTGGGTGCACGACGCGCATGTCCGGTTCGCCATCGACGCGGACGCCATGCTGGAGACGGGCGTGCACCCGATCGGCAAAGTGCGCGCCTGCGCCGCCGAGTTGCGGCCGGGCGAACTGGTCAAGCTCACCAGTTCGTTCCGTCCCGAACCGTTGCTGGAAACCATGCGGCGGGCGGGACTGGCCGTGTTCTGCGCGGAGTTCGCGCCCGGCCGCCACGCGACGTACATCGCGCGGCCGCCCGCCGTCCCGGCTGCATCCTCCACGGAGAACGGCGCGGTCTAGCCGTCCCGAGAGCGTACCAGCGGGCGAGCGGCCCGGCCGCGCAAACGCATCCGACAAACCACGGGCCGGGTAGCCGCCAGGCGGCGTTGCGTCTACGATGATTCTTTGGCCGGCTCCCACGGGGACCGGCGGGCGGGAATCGTCCTGATGAAAAATCTGTCTTTGACTACGGTCGACTGGGCTGTCCTGGTCTTCTATCTTGTGGGCATCGCCATCATCGGCGTGCTGGCGGGGCGGGCGGTGCGCAGCACGGACCATTTCTTTCTCGGCGGCCGCCGGTTCAGCAAATGGCTCATGATCGGCCAGAGCTTCGGCACCGGCACGCACGCCGATATGCCGGTTTCGCTGGCGGGCGCGGTGTACTCCTTCGGCCTTTCCGCGATCTGGTTTCAGTGGAAGAATCTGTTCGTCACGCCGTTTTACTGGATGTTCGCGCCCGTCTTCCGGAGAGTGCGGCGCACCACCACCGCGGAGGTGATGGAAGACCGCTACGGCACGCTGATGGGCGCCATTTACACCGTGTACGCGCTGATCTTCTTCATCATCGCGATGGCGGGCATGTTGAAAGGCGCCGCCAAAGTGATTGTGGAAGCCGCCGGAGCGGACGTGCCGGTGAACGGGCTGATCGTCGCCATGACGGCGGTGTTTCTGCTTTACAGCTTCATCGGCGGATTGGTGGCCACCGCCTGGACGGACTTCCTGCAAGGGTTTCTGATCCTGGTGCTGTCGTTCCTGCTCATCCCGCTGGGCTGGGAAGTGGTGGGCGGACTGGGGGGCATCCGGGCGACGCTCGGCGATACGAAACTGTCCCTGGCCACGCCGGAAAGCATCGGTCCGGCTTTTATCGCGATTCTGACGCTGAACGGACTGGTCGGCGTGATGGCGCAGCCGCATCTGATCGCCGCGGTAGGGACGGGTAAAAGCGAGCACGCCTGCCGCACTGGCATGCTCTACGGCAACATGACCAAGCGCATCTGCACCGTGGGCTGGGCGGTGGTGGGCCTGATGGCCGCCGCGCTGGTGGCGCGCGGCACGTTCGGCGTCACCGCGCTCCGGGACCCGGAAGAGGCCTTCGGCTTCGCCTGCCGCCACCTGCTGTTTCAGGGCGGAGTCGGCCTGCTGATCGCGAGCGTGCTGGCCACCAACATGGCGGGATGTTCGGCGTTCATGGTCAATTCGGGGGCGCTGTTCACCAAGAGCCTGTACGCGCGCTTCCTGGTGAAGCACAAACCGGATGCGCACTACTTGTGGGTCGGGCGCGTGAGCGGCTTGCTGATCACGCTCGCGGCGGCGCTTTACGCGGTGTTCCTGGTGGAGCGGATCCTGTATTCGTTCCTGCTGCTCGAAACCATGGCGACCTATATGGGCGTCAGCCTGCTGGCGGGGATCTGCTGGAAGCGCGCGACGCGCTGGGGCGCGATGGCGAGCCTGGTGGTGGCGCTGGCAGTGAATTTCTCGCTCTACGCCGCGCGGGGACAGCGGCTGGATTACTGGGATCCCTGGGTGTTTCTCACCGCGCTGGGGGCGGGACTGCTGACCATGGTGGTGGTGAGTCTGCTGACGCCGCGAGAGGCGCCCGAGCGCTTGGACTTGTTTTACGGCCGGCTCCAGACGCCGGCCGATGCAGGCGATCCCGCGCCCGGCGCGCACCAGCCCTCCCCGGAACATGCCCGCAACGGCCAGCAATTGTTATTGGTGAATCTGCTGCAACCTCGCCAGGGCGCCGCGGGCCAGGGTTTTCTCCGGGCATACCGCGAGGATCTAGGCGGCTTCGTGAAGGGGTGGGGCATTGTGCTCGCGCTGGTTGGCCTCGTGTGGCTGATGTTCCGCTGAGCGCGCGGCTTACATGAAGTAGTCTTTGACCTTTTCGAAAATGCCCTTCTCGCGGGGTTCGTTTTCCACCGGCAAGGTGTCGCGCAGTTTCTCGAGGAGTTCCCGCTGCTGCCGGGTCAGTTTGGTCGGCACCCGCACCTCGACGTGGGCATACAGATCGCCCCGGCCATGGCCGTTCACGTGCGGGACGCCCTTGCCGCGGAACCGGAACTGGGCCCCGGATTGGGTGCCCTCGGGGATCTTCAACGTCTCGACGCCATCGAGCGTGGGAATCTCGATCTCCGCGCCCAGCGCAGCTTGCGCGAAGTTGATCGGAATGGTGCAGTGCAGGTCGTTTTCCCGGCGCTCGAAGAAGGGGTGCTCGCGAACCTTCAGCAAGACGTAGAGGTCGCCCGGCGGACCGCCGTTGACGCCCGGCTGACCTTCGTGCGAAAGACGCAACCGGGTGCCGTTGTCTACTCCCGCCGGAATCGTCACCTTCAGCTTGCGTTCGATGCGCCGGTAGCCGTCGCCCTTGCATTGCGGGCAAGGCCGGCGGATAATCTCCCCGGCGCCGTTGCATTGGCCGCAGGTGCGGCGGATGGACAGGAAACTCTGCTGGTAGATCACCTCGCCGCGGCCCTTGCATGTAGGGCAGGTGACCAGTCCGCCAGGCTCGGCCCCTTTGCCGGAGCACGTCCCGCACATTTCCAGGCGCGGGACCTGGATCTCCGCGGTCAAACCCTTCACTGCGTCATCGAAGTCGATTTCGAGGTCGTAGCGCAGGTCCTCCCCGCGCTGAGCCCGGCTCCGCCGGCGGCCGCCCCCGCCGCCGAACAAATCCCCGAAGCCGAACAGATCGCCAAGGATGTCGTTGAAGTCGGTGAAGGCGTTGGGGTCGAAGCCCGGCGGACCGCCCGCCGCGACGCCCTGATGGCCATACCGGTCGTAGGCCGCCCGTTTTTGCGGGTCGCTCAGGACGCTGTAAGCCTCCGCGGCTTCTTTGAATTTCTCCTCGGCCTCGGGGCTGTTGGGATTGCGGTCGGGATGGTATTTCAGCGCCATCTTGCGGTAGGCGCTCTTGAGTTGCTGGTCGTCCGCGTCCCGGCCGACACCAAGGACTTCGTAATAATCTCGCTTCGTCACGCAGTTTGCTCGCCCAAGGGGCCTAGGCCGGCGCGACCGCGACCTTCACCATGGCGGCCCGCAACAATTTCCCTTTAAAATTGTACCCTTGCTGGTAGACGGCCAGCACCGTGTGATCCGGGGCCTCGGCGGTTTCGGCGCGGTCCACCGCCTGATGCACATTCGGGTCGAAGGGCTGCCCCTGGCAATCCATGGGCTCGAGACCTGCCTTCTTCAGCGCGTCCAGCAGCCGCTGGTAGATCAATTCCACGCCGCGGCGATAACCGCCGTCCACGCCTTCGGCTGTTTCTCCCGCCTGCAACGCACGTTCGAAATCATCGAGGATCGGCAACAGCGACTTGACCACCTCGGCCGCCGCATACTCACAGGTTTCGATGCGTTCGCGCTCGGTGCGGCGGCGGAAGTTCTCGAATTCCGCCTGCCGGCGCAGCAACAAATCCTGCAATTCGGCTTTTTCCGCCGCCAACTGGTCCCGCTCGGCGGCTAGCGCCGCCAGGGCCGCCGCCAGATCTTCCGCCGCCGGCGCGGAATCGCCCGGGACAGCCGCCGCCTCCGCCGGCGCCGCTTCCGGTTCCTGAGTTACCTGATTCTCTGAATCCACAGTTCCACCTTAACAAAGGTCTTTGAGGCGCGCCGCGCCGGAGGCCGCTAATGGTAAGTTTCCGCGAAGAGACGGCCCAGGTGCAGCACGGCTCCCATCACGCGCTCATAGTGGATGCGCATGGGACCCAGCACGGCGACCTTCGCCATCACTCCGCCGGGCAAGGCGACGGACGTGCCGATCAGCACCAGCTCGTTCATGGCCGGGTGGGCCTCCCCCAGCCCGATCTGCACCCGGACTTCGCCGGGCATCTCCTCGAGAAAACGGTCCAGCAGTTCGACCAGGCGCTTCTTCTCCTCCAGGGCCCGCATCAACTCGCGCAGCTTCTGCTGGTTCAGCCCGGACTCCCCGATCAGATTCGACGCGCCATCCAGGTACACCTCGGGGATTTCCCCGGTGTCGAGCAAGCCCTTGCTGTACAACAGCGTCAGTTTCCGCTGAAGCGCATCGCAGGCCGCGCGTTCCAGGTCGATCCGCCGGAGCAGTTCCGTTCGCGCCTGATAAAGGGCCCACCCGCTGAATTGGTGGTTTACGTAATTGCGGATGGAGGCGAGTTCGTCGGGGGACACCGGTTCGTCCAGGGTCACCACGCGGTGGCGCACCATCCGGTCGCGGGTCGCCAGGATCATGAGCACCCGCCCGCCGGACAAACTGACCAGCTCCACCTGGTCCAGCACCTGCGAGGAGGTGGGGATTGCCGCGGCGATGCCGACGTTACGCGTGATCTCCGTCAGCACGTGCGAGGACCGTTCCACTTGCTCTTCCAGCGTCTCGGACGCAGCCAGTTGCCGGCGCATGCGCTCGGCCTCGCCTGGGGGAATGCGGCCGGCCTCCAGGGAAGCGGCAAAATACCGGAACGCCTTCTCGGTCGGGACCCGGCCCGCGGAAGTATGCGGCTGGGTGAGATAGCCGGAATCCTCCAGATCCGCCATCGCGTTCCGGATGGTGGCCGGACTCAGGTTGTCCAGCCGGGCGCGCGAAACCGTGCGCGAGGCGACCGGTTCGCCCGTCTCGATGTAGGCGCGCACGACAGACGTCAACACTTCATGGGCCCGCAACGGCAGCCTTTCGTCCCCTCTTTTCATGAGTGCGCTGTCTTCAAAGAGAAGCTTCTATTGCGAGTGTATCGGAATGGCGCCGAAGCGGGCAAGCTTGGGGACGCCAGGAACGGCCGGTCCGGGACACCCCGCCGAAAGTAGGGTAGGCTGAGAATCAATGAGGATCGAGTCTCTGTTGACCGAGGCCGAGATCTCGGAAGAATTCGCCGAGGCGCTGGAAGCCCGCGACCTGCCCGAGAAGTTCTTCTACTGGTCGCCGATGTCGGTGCGCGCCTGGCAGGCGCTCTCGCGCGATCTGGCTTTTGAAAGCTGCCTGCACTCCTGGAACCTGCTGGTGCACGACAGCGAGTCCATCGCGCGGGAATTCAACCAGGCGATTTCGGTGGTCAGCTTGGGCGCGGGGAGCGGGGCGAAGGACCTGTTGCTGGTGAAAGCGCTGGAACAGGCGGGGAAACGCGTGGAGTACCTGCCGGTGGACGCCAGCATGCCGCTGCTGGAGCGGGCCTGCGCGGCGGCCGAAGAAAGTGAAATCGAGGCGCTGGGCCTGAAAGCCGACATTTCGAGCCCCGTGCACCTGGTGCTGATTTCGGACACGCCGGAACATCCGCGCCTGTATATGTTGTGCGGCAATACGCTGGGCGGCTTCGATCCTTTGGATGAGCTGATGCAACTGGCCAGTTGCATGCGGGCCGGGGACCGCCTGATTGTGGATGCCGAACTGGCCGACGGTTCGGCGCTGCCGTCGCGCGACCACCCGGTGGGCCGCCGGTTCGCCCTCGCCCCGCTCACCGCGATCGGCGTCGGTCCCGACGACGGCGAAGTGCTGTTCGAGCTGCGCGAGGATGACCGCCACGCCGGCCTGGAGGTGGTCACCCGCCATTTTCACGTCGCGCGCGACCTCCGCCTCCACCTGCCGGAACGTGAGATTCCGGTGCAACGCGGCGAGCGGATCAACCTGAATTTCAACTACACCTACAGCCCGGAGGCGTTTCGCTGGCTGCTGACCGAACGCGCGGGACTGCACATCTTGCGGGAGTACCCGAGTCCGGACGGCCGCTACGTCACCGCCGTGTGCGCCCGGTCGCGCTAGGCGGGCGCCGCGGTCAATCTTTTCCTCCCCCTCAGCCGCGCGCGGCATCCATCAGTCGAAGTGGCGAGGGGGGGAAAGCGGGTTTTGCCGTCAAAGTTGTGTCCTGTGTGCGCGCGTCCGTTTACCTGGCGAAAAAAATGGGAACGTGACTGGGAGAACGTGCGGTATTGCAGCGAACGTTGCCGCCGTTCCGGAAAGGGTTCCCGGTGAGCGCGGAGCTGCGGCGTTCGTTCGCCAGCCGCGAGGAGCTGGCCGCCTATTTGCAGGCGGAGTTTCCGGACGCAGCCGCCATCGACTCGCACGTCAGCCCGATCCAGGGTGGCCGCGCCGCAGCCGAACGGCGCCTGGCGCAGATGGAACCCGGCCGGTACGGCTTCACCCGCAATTATCTGCACGGAATGGTGACGAGGTTGTCCGGCTATATCCGGCACGGAATAGTCGGCCTCGGCGAGGTGCGGGACCTGGCGCTCGCCCGCGTCAACGATCCGCTGCACGCCTCCAAGTTCATTGCCGAACTCGCCTGGCGCGACTACTGGCAGCGCCTGTACGCCCGCTGGGGCGACGGCATCTGGCAGGATCGCGAACCCTATAAAACCGGCTGGAGAGCGGAGGACTACGCCGAGGAACTGCCCGAGGACATCCGGCAGGCGCGCACCGGCCTGGCCTGTATGGACGCTTTCGCGAAAGAACTGCACGAAACGGGCTACCTCCACAACCACGCGCGGATGTGGGTGGCGGCTTACGTCGTGCATTGGCGAAGGGTGAGGTGGCAGGCCGGCGCGCGCTGGTTTCTCCAGCACCTGGTGGACGGCGATCCCGCTAGCAACAACCTGTCGTGGCAGTGGGTGGCCAGCACCTTCAGCCACAAGCCCTACTTCTTTAACCGCGAGAATCTGGAAAAGTATTCCGGCGGCATATACTGCCGCCAGTGCCCCTGGCGGGGACATTGCGACTTCGAAGGCAGCTACGCCGCCCTCGGCGAGAAATTGTTCCCGCGGAGGAGCCTGGCATGACCACCGTCCTGTGGCTTCACGAAGACATGTTGAATCCGCACGCGGCGCTGTGGCGCCGGCCGCACGCCGGCGCGGTGTACGTGTTCGATGAACAACACCTGCGGCAGGCAGGATACAGCCTGAAGCGGGTGATGTTCATTTACGAAAGTCTGCTGGAGCTGCCAGTTTCGATCCGCAAGGGAGATACGGAAATCATCGTGGCTTCGTTCGCCGCGGAGCGAGGCGCGCAACAGATCGCCACCAGCGTGAGCGTGCAGCCCTGGATCCAGCGCACGGTGGAGCGGTTGCGGACGCGCTGGCGCGTGGAGGTGGTCTCGGAGGCCCCTTTTCTGGATTGTCCGGAACCGTCCGATCTGACGCGTTTCGCCCGTTTCTGGCGGCAGGTGGAGCCTTACGCGTTTGGAAAGGAGCCGTGGCTCAAGGCGCGGCGCGCAGCCGCAGCCGCGGCGCGGCCGGCGGCGGGAGGCCGGACCACAACGCAATCCCGGCGCCCTCGCCAATAAGCGCCAACTCGCGGCCATCCGGCCGGAAGGCTGCGGCCGCCACGCCCCGCTGCCGCAGCGGGGAGGGTAGCATCTCGCCCTGCCAGACGTCCCACACCCGAACGCCTTCGGCGGTCTGAAGCACCGCGACGCACCGGCTGTCCTCCACGAACGACACCGCCACCACCCGGGACGGGGGATTGGTCAGATGCAGCGGGCTGCCGTTCCGGGCGTCGAGGATGCGGACCTGATCGTCGCCGGCTACCGCCAGGTATTGCCCGTCCGGACTGAAGAGGACGTTTCGCGCGCCGCGATCGAGACCCGGGCCGCGAATCTGGGCCGGATCCGGCGTCAACCGCCAGATCCGGGTCGTTTTGTCCGCGGCGGCCATGGCAAGCCAGCCGCCGGCGGGATGAAAGGCCAGCGCCACCGGCTCGCGCCGCACGTCGCGCAGCTCGGTCACCACGCCTTTTTCCCGGAGCGACCACAGCCGCACGCGGCGGTCGGCAGTGCCGAACGCCACCCATCCGGCGTCCGGGCTGATCGCCACCGACCGTACCGGGGCCGGTTGTCCAAAGGTCTTCGCTTCGATCCCCTCCTTGAGGTTCCACACCTTGACCGCGCCGTCGGCCCCGCCGGAGACCAGCGATGCGGAATCCGCGCTGAAAGCCAGCGAGGCCACCGCAGCGGAGTGTCCGGCGAGCGGACGCAGCCGGCGCGGGGGGCGAACCTGCCAAAGTTCGACGACGCCTTGGCCTCCGCCGACGGCGAGCCAGCGTCCATCCGGACTGAGCGCCACCACGGAGGGCTGAACCCCGGGCGGCAGCATGCCGATGGGGTGCAGCCGCCCGGCGGGAAACGCGGGTGGAACCGGTTCCGGCTTCACCGGCGCCTCCGAGGGTTTGGGTTCGGCAGGGGGCGGCATCTCCGCCAAGGCATGCCGCGGAGCAGAGGCCGGGACCGGCAGCGGCGCGGTCGAGTCGGCGGCGAATGCGGGAACGGCAGGCCGGTTGCGCCGAGGGACGGCGGCGCTCACCACCACACTGGTGACCTCGCGCGGCGGTCCCTCCCGCTCCGCCGTGGGTGGCACAGGGGGCGGCGCGGGAAAGCGCAGGGCCAGAGTCGCCACCGGGCGGTGCATCGCGTCCCACACCGCGCGCGCCCCCACCACTCCCCCGAAACCCGCCAGCGCAGCGGCTGCCGCCAGCCAGCCCAGAGGCGCTGGCCGCCTGGCCGCCGTGGGCGCGGAGGCGGGAGCCCGATTCTCTAGCGCCTGGGCGAGCGCCTCCCGGAATTCGCGGGCGCTGGCATACCGGTCCTCGCGGCGCTTGGCCATGGCCCGCAGCACCACCTGGCTGATTTCCACGGGGATCCCGGGGGTTCGCACGTGGGGCGGCTCGGGCTCCGTTTCCAAATGCGCGCGCATCAACGCGAACGAGTTGTCCAGCGGGAATGGCTTTCCGCCCGTGACCACTTCGTACAGCACCGCGCCCAGCGAGTAGATATCCGTCCGCAAATCCACGTCCGGGTCCGACCGGATTTGCTCCGGAGAGATGTAGTGCAGCGAACCCACCACCGCCCCGCTCTGCGTGAGACGGGGATCGTCCAGGGTCCGCGCCAGGCCGAAATCCGTCAGCTTCAGCACCCCGTCCGGCGTGAGCAGCATATTCGAGGGTTTCAGATCCCGGTGGGTGACGCCGCGCTCATGGGCATACTCGAGCGCCGCCAGCGCTTGCAGAATGTAGCCGGCGCCGGTCCGCAACGGCAGCCGGCCCTGTGCGAGCGCCTGCTCGAGCGTCCTGCCTTCCACCAACTCCATCACCATCACCAGGTGTCCGCGGGCCCGGGAAGCGTTGAGCACGGTGGCGATGTTGGGATGCACCAGGCTGGCCTGCAATTGGATCTCGCGGAGGAACCGCGCGGCATGGCTCGGGTCGCCGGCGCGCTCGCGCAACAAGACCTTCATCGCCTCGACGCGCCGGGTGATGGTGTGCTCCACTTTATAGACTTCGCCCGCGGCGCCGCTGCCCGCGACGCCGATCACGCGGTATTCGCCCACCTGGTCGCCCAGGCGGAACGGACCGTAGGATGGAGAGAGCGTTTCGATGGCGGCCTCCTCAGCCCTTCGTGAGCGTCAGAAACCAGTAGAAAACGACCAGCACGGCAACGAAGGTAACCAAGGCCAGCAGGAGTAGCCGGGGTGTCGACCAGCCCGGCGAAACAGGCCGAGGCGCCGGCACCTCGCGGATTTGGGAGGGGCGCGCCGCCGGCTCGGGGAAAACCACGGGCGCCGGAGGCGCCGGAGGGGCCGGAGGCGGAGCGAGCGAAGGGGACAAGGCCACCGTGCGGTCCGGGGGCGGCGCGGGAGCGGCTGCCGGCGCCGCGCGCCGGACGGGCGCGCCGTTTCCGGCCAGGTTCTCCAGCGCCGTTTGAAAAGCCAGCGCTGAGGCGAAGCGTTTCTCCGGATCCTTTTCGAGCGCCGTCAGCACCATCGAACTCAGCTCGGCCGGCACGTCGGGGTTCAGCTCGAGCGGAGGCCGGGGTTGCCGCTGCACATGCGCCAGCATCAGTTCGAACTGCGACTCGCAGATGAACGGCACCTGCCCGGTGAGCATTTCGTACAGGACGGCGCCGGTGGAGTAGACATCGGTTCGCCCGTCGAGGGGAGCGCCCTGAATCTGTTCCGGGGCCATGTACTCGATCCACCCCATCACCGTGCCCACCTGGGTCAACTGCGGATCGCCTACGCCTTTCGCCAGCCCGAAACCCGAAAGCTTCGCCGTCCCGTTGTTGGTGAGAAGGACATTGGCGGGCGAGACTTCCCGGTGGATTACCCCGTGCTCGTGCGCGAATTGCAGCGCGCTCAGCAACTGGCCGGTCCACCGCAGGGCGTCCGCCAGGGGCACGGGTCCCCTTTCCAGGCGCTGTTCCAGCGTCTCGCCTTCCACCATCTCGGTGGTCATCACCAGTTGCCCCTCGATCTCGGCGGCGTTGTAGAACGTCACGATGTGCGGGTGGGTCAGGCGGGCATGCACCTTGATTTCCCGCAAGAAGCGCTCCACCGATTCCGGGTCTTCCTGTTTGGAGAGGACGCGCAGGTGCTCGACGCGGTCGCCGAGCGTGTTGCGGACGCGGTAGCCGAACCCGATGCGGGAATCGCCCAACACTTCGAGAATCTCGTAATGGGCGACACGCTGACCGGGTTCAAAACTCATCGCGGCACCCGCATGATCCGGCACACGTTTGCATCCTAAGGAATGCGTGGGGGCTGCGTCAATAGATGGGGACGCCTAAACCCGGGCGGCGGAAGTACATAGTTCCACGACGCTGGCGGCCGCGGCGGCGGCCTCCTCCCGGGTAACGTCGTAGTGCGTGACCGCCCGGAGCAGCCGCGGACCGAAGGCGGTGAGCAGCACGCCGCGGCCCGCCAGGCGCACGGCAAGCTCCGGGGCGGCGATCCCGCTGCCGGTGAGTTCGAACAGCACGATATTGGTTTGCACCTTGGCCGGATCGACGTGGATGCCCGGCGCGGCGGCGATGGTTTCGGCAAACAGGCGGGCATTGGCATGATCGGCTGCCAGCCTGGCCGGGTGCTCCTCGAGGGCGATCAAACCCGCCGCCGCCAGAATGCCCGCTTGCCGCATCCCGCCGCCGAGCCGCTTGCGGTACAGCCGTGCCCGCGCCATGTCTTCGGCCGCGCCCACCAGCACGGAGCCCACCGGCGCGCCCAGACCCTTGGAAAGGGAGACCGCGACCGTGTCGGCGCCTTCGGCCAGTTCCCGCACCGGGCAGCCGTGATACGCCGCGGCGTTGAAGATCCGCGCGCCGTCCAGGTGCACGCGCAAGCCTGCGGCATGCGCTCCCGCGCAGACCTCCCGGAATACCTCGCGCGGATAAACGACGCCGCCCGCCAGGTTGTGCGTGTTCTCGAGCGCCAGCAGCGCCGTGGGCGCCCAGTACGGGCTCGGCTTACGGATTTCGCGTTCGACGGCGGGCCAGCGCAGAATGCCGTCCGGCGTGGGAATCGCCCGCACCAGGCAACCCGAGAACCAGGCCGTCATGCAGAGTTCATAATCCAGGATGTGGCTCCGCGCGTCGCAGATCACTTCCTGCCCGTGCGTGGTGTGGAGCTTCACGGCGATGGTATTGGCCATGGTTCCCGAGGGCACAAACAGAGCTGCTTGCTTGCCGAAGATCTCCGCCGCCCGCTGTTCGAGGCGGTTCACGGTAGGGTCTTCGCCGTAGACATCATCGCCGACTTCGGCCTCCGCCATCGCCCGCCGCATCGCGGGCGTGGGGCGGGTCACCGTGTCGCTGCGCAGGTCAATCGGCCTCATACGGACACAAACTCCTCAAACACTTCGTTTGAAAGCAGCACGCCGCGGGAGGTGAGGCGGACGGTTTCGCCCTGCCGCTCGAGCAGGCCGGCGGCGAGGAACCGGCGGAGCGGTTCGCCGAACCGGACGAAGTCGCTGGATTCCAGACGCACCCCGTCCATAAGCCGCAGGCCGACAAAGAACTTCTCTTCTTCCGGCCGGGCGGCGGTTTCGGCGCCGCGCACGGATTGCCCGGCGCGCCAGCGTGCGACATATTCCTCTGCCGACTCGACGTTCTGCCACCGCATCCCCCCGGCGAAAGAATGCGCATCGGCCCCAAAACCGAGATAGGGTTCCCGCCGCCAGTACTTCAAATTGTGCAGGGACTCCCAGCCTGGACGGGCGAAATTGGAAATCTCGTACCGGCGGAGCCCGCAGGCCGCCAGCCGTTCGACTGCGTACTCGTAGAATTCGGCGATGCGGTCCTCCGGCGGGACGTCTGCGGCGCCATAGCGGATGCCGCCCCGCAGCAACTCCCCACCCAGGCGGCTGTCCTCGTCGACCTCCAGCATGTACACCGAGACGTGCGGAGGGGCGAGGCGCTCGATCCAGTCCAGCGATTGCCGCCAGCTTGTCCAGGTTTGCCCGGCAAGGCCCGCGATCAGGTCGATGTTGAAGTTGTCCAAGCCGTGCGCGCGCAGGAGCGCGGTTTCGCAGGCCACGGTCTCGGCGGTGTGTTTCCTGCCCGTGCGGGCGATTTCCGGCTGGACGAAGGACTGCACGCCCAGGCTGACGCGGTTGATGCCGGCCGCGCGCCAGGTGTGAATCCGCTCGTCGGTGACGCTGCCTGGCGCTGCCTCGATGGTCGCCTCCCGCCACGGCCGGCCGGGGATGCGGGCCATGGCCGCGGCAAGAAAGGGCTCCGGCGCCGTGCTCGGGGTCCCGCCGCCCCAGTACAGCGTTTCGGGCATCCAAGGCCAGCGCTGGCGCTCCAGTTCTTCCAACAGCGCGGCCTGGTAGCCGCGCTCGAGTTCCCGCGGAAACACGCCCGAAGCAAAGTTGCAGTACGTGCACTTCTGCGCGCAGAAAGGATACGAGAGGTAGACGCCGGGCACGCGGATTCAGCGTTTGGCGGGAGACGCCGGCTTCAGCAGCTTGTCGATTTCGGCAAACAGGCCGTTGCCTTCGAAAATGTGCTGGGTCTGCGGGCTGTAGACGATGTCGTTTCGCACGACGCCCTCGCCGTCAATCAAAAACACGTGGGGGATCGAGATGGACGTGGATTTCGGCCGGATGTACGAGTAGGCCACCTGACCGCAATCGAACAGGATCGGGCTGGTGATCTTGTGCTCCTGGAGGAATTTGCTGACGCCCGCCTTGTCGCTCGGGGGATTCACCACCGAAAGCACCGCGATCCGGTCGCCGTACTTCGCCTTGACTTTCTCGAGGATCTTGGCGAAGGTGGCGCAATGCGGGCAGGTCACCTGCATGAAGTCTACCAGCAGCAGCCGCCCGCGGTAGTCGGCGGGGTCGTAGAACTTGCCGGCCAGATCGGGAAGGGCGAACCCGGGGGCCCGCTGGCCCACCAGTTCCCCTGCGGCGGCGATGGACCCGAACCCAAGCAGGAGCGCCAGGAACAAACGCATATGAATCTCAGGCTAACACTAAAGCGTACGCCACCCGCCACCGTGGCGCACCCTTCACGGTGCATGGAGACTTTAGTCTCCCCACTGCGGGCAGCTTTGACGTTTGGCGGAACTAAAGTTCCGCTGCACGCTAAAGCGTGCGCCACCTGCAACCCGTGGCGCACCCTTCAGGGTGCAGGGAGACTTCAGTCTCCCACCGCGGGCGGCTCGGCTTTCCGCGTAACTAAAGTGCCGCTGCACGCTGAAGCGTGCGCCACCTGCCAGCATCGTGGCGCACCCTTCAGGGTGCAGGGAGACTTCAGTCTCCCCACCGCCGGCGCCAGCCGGCGGCGCGCGGAAGAAGCGGAACTAAAGTTCCGCTGCACGCTGAAGCGTGCGCCACCTGCCAGCATCGTGGCGCACCCTTCAGGGTGCAGGGAGACTTCAGTCTCCCACCGCCGGGCGGCTTGGCATTCCGCGGAACTGAAGTTCCGCTGCACGCTGAGGCGTGTGCCACCTGCCACCCCGTGGGGCACCCTTCAGAGCGCAGGGCGGCTAGGGTATACTACGGATTGACCAAGCTCAAAAATTCACTTAACCTTCCTAGTACTATGAGAACCGTCGTGCTTTCTCTTCTTCCTCTCGCCCTGCTCGGCGGGATCTTCGCGGGCCATGCGAACGCGGCTCCCCTCTATGGAGCCACCGGAACTGGCGGCGGCACGGGAACGCTCGTCAGCATCGACCCGCTCACCGGGGCGTACACGGTGATCGGCCCGCTGAACGACGCGCTGGGACAGAACTACCGGTTGACCGGATTGGCGTTCCACCCCATCACGGGGGTGCTGTACGGTTCCTCGAACAATACGTCTCCGACCAATCCACAAAGCTTGGTGATCGTCGACCCGCTGACGGGTTTGGTGACGCTGGTGGGTTCTTATGGCCAGGATTCCCAGACGATGGCCGACTTGACGTTCACGCCGGACGGGACGCTGTATGGCTGGCTGGAGCCCAGCGACGATGATTTATTTTCCATCAATACGGCTACCGGGCAGGCAACCCTCGTGGGCGAGTCGGGAATCGGCACCTATGGTTCCGGGCTGGCGGCGAACAGTGCGGGGGTGGTGTATTTCGCGGGAGAGGGTACCGGGGGGAGACTCTTCGTAGTAGATACGATTACGGGTGGGGTAGCGCCCGTGGCAACCTTGGACAGCGGTCCGGCGGGGTTGGGAAGCGCGGTGGGTGCGATGGCTTTTTCGCCGGCGGGCACGCTGTATGCCACGGTTGCTTCGCCTGGGGGGAGAACCCCGGCCTATCTGGTGACGATCGATCCCCAAACGGGCCAGATCACGACGATTGGCCAGTCGATCGACCGGCTGGATGCGATCGCGTTCGGACTTGGGGCTCCCGGGACGGAGATCCCCGAGCCGGCAACGCTGAGTCTGCTGGTAGGCGGCTGTCTGATGGGGTGGCTGCTGCGCCGGCGGCAGACGGCCTGAGCTTCCGAGGCTAGAGCACGCAAAGGGTGCGCCGCAGCGGATGCGGAGCCCCCTTCCCATTTTCGTTGGGAGTTCAAACCGGGTTCAGCAGGCCGCCGCAAGCCGCAGCGATCGCGTCACCGGTCTCTTTGGCGCGGCAGACATGGCCGTTCAGCCCCGGCATGTAGACGCAGCGCGGATCCTCGGCCAGGTAATCCCCGGTAAGCGCATAGGCGCGTGACCGCGAGCCCCCGCAAATCTTGACGTATTCGCACAGCCCGCACTTGCCCTCGCGGAGGGACGGGTCCCGCAGTTCGCGGAACAGGGTGGAACTGCGGTACACATCCACCAGGGAATCCTGGCGGACGTTGCCCGCGGAGATGGGCAGAAAGCCGCTGGGGTAAATCTCGCCGGTATGCGAGACGAACACGAATCCGCGGCCATCGCTCACCCCGGCGGTCCGGAAAACCATGCGCCGGGCGCTCTCAGTTTCCGCCTGGGGGCCGTGCTCTTCGCGCTGGCGCTGCGCGATGTACCGGCGGTAGTGCATCGCTTCGGTGGTCTTCACCTCGAAGGGCGCGGTTTTGGAGGTCTGGTAGAGAAACTCGAAGACCTCCTCGTACTCCTCGGCGCTGAGGTCATCACTGGCCTCTGCGCGCCCCATGATGGTCAGGAAGAAGAGGCTCCACATCCTCCCGCCGACATCGGCCACCAGGTCGCGCATCCGGGGCAGCAACTCCCGGTTCCGCCGCGTCACCGTGGTCTGGATTTGGGTTTCCAGGCCGATTTGCTTGGCGCGGTAGGCGGCCCGCAGAAAGCTGGCGAATGTGCCCGGCACGCCGCGGAACGCGTCGTGGGTAGCGGCGTCCGGCCCATCGATGCTCAGCGCCAGCCGGGCGACGCCGAGCTCCTTGAACCGGTCCACCACCTCCTCGGTCAACAGCGGGGTGGCGCTGGGCGTCACATTGGTGCGGAGCCCTAGGCGCACGCTCTCCTGGATCAGGTCGTACAGGTCGGCCCGTTTCAGCGGGTCGCCGCCGGTAAACACCATCAACGGGTTTCCAAACGATTTGATCTCGCGGAGGAGTTCGAAGCCCTCTTCGGTGGTCAATTCCAGCGGGTGGCGATTCGGCATCGCGCTGGCGCGGCAATGCACGCAAGCCAAGTCACAAGCCTGTGTAACCTCCCAGATGACCAGGAGTGGCGATTCGTCAAAGTTCATGGATGCGCCGCCTGTTTCAGCAATTCAGGTTCCAGCAGACCCCGGGGACCGCGATGGCGCCCAAGGCTCCTGTATGACGTTACCCTAAAATTGCCCTCGGGGCCAAGCCCGGGAGAGGACCGGATTTGGCGGGTGATCTACTCCAAGGGTAAGTGTTGGGTGAAGTCGGCGGCCCCCGATCAACGGTAAGCTAGAGGTTTTGAGCGTGAGACCGCCGGATGCCGCGGTGGCTTTCCCGGGCGGGCGCGGAAAGGGTTTGCAAAAGAACAGACTCATGACTTTCATGCCAAGACGAATGATCGGATCTCTGACCGGACTGCTGCTGTGCGCCGCCGGTTTGCCGCTCAAGGCGCAGACTTGGGAGTTCGGCGTGGCCGGGGGAGCTTCCCGCATCAGTTCCGCGCTGCTGGGCTCACTCTCCTTTGACGATCCTAAGAGCGACGATTCTCGGTTGCGCGGCAAGAACATGGTGGGCGGGCGCGTGACCTTGAACACCCGCGGCTACTACGGGCACGAGCTTGGCTATCTGCGGAACGCGGCGCGATTCCAAACCAAGGTGGTGGAAAATAACGCCAGGGTGGCGCGGGAGAGTTCCGTGCAGGCGCACCATCTGTTCTACAACTTCCTGGCGTACTTCATGCCCGCGGGCGAACGGTGGCGGCCGTTCATCACCGGCGGCGCGCAACTCCAGGAGTTCACCCGGCCCAAGCTGGACGATTTCCCCACGGGCGGCACGCGCAAGTATGGCGTGAACTGGGGTGGCGGCATCAAGTTCCTGCTGATGAAGAACGCACTGGTCCGCCTCGATTTCCGCGACTACATCTCCGGGAAGCCCTATCTGCTGAGGTTTCCGACGCCAACCGGATTTGGGGTCAGGTCCGACGAGAGCGGCCTGCTGCACACCTACGAAGCGTCGATCGGTTTTTCGATCGCATTTTGACGCGGTCCATGGGCCGCCGGGTTCGGATACAATAAAGTTTCATTTTCACCCAAGGATCTTACGGAATTGGCCACGCAGCCCGGCGGCGCTGTTGCGATCTACCCTGGCACCTTTGACCCCATCACCTACGGACATCTCGACCTGGTGGAGCGGGGCGCCCGGCTGTTCGACCGCCTGATTGTGTCGGTCCTCCGCAACGACGCCAAGACCCCCTTATTTAGCGTTGAGGAGCGCGCGGACATGCTGCGCGAGGCGGTACAGGGCTTCCCGAACGTCGAGGTCGATTCCTTTCACGGGCTGCTGGTGGATTACGCGGCGCAGAAACGGGCCAGCGTGATTCTGCGCGGCATCCGCGCCATTTCGGACTACGAGTACGAACTCCAGATGGCCCTGATGAACCGGCGCTTGAGCCCGCAGGTGGAGACGGTGTTCCTGATGGCGGGAGAGGCTTATTCCTTTATCAGCTCGAAGCTGGTGAAAGAGGTGTTCAGCCTGGGAGGCAGCATCTCCGGGCTGGTCCCGCCGTTTGTCGAGGCTCGGCTGCGCAACCGGGTGCGCGGCGGGCCAGGGGCGTAATCCCGGTCCAGATCCTTACAATTTTATGTCAGTAGCAGAACGAATCCTCTCGATTAGCGTCTCGTCAACCATGAAGGTGGCGGCCGATGCGGAACGGCTTCGGTCGCAAGGGGTGGACGTGGTCGACTTTGGGGCGGGCGAGCCGGACTTTCCCACCCCGGAGAACATCAAACAAGCCGCCATCCGCGCCTTGGAGCAGAACTTCACCAAGTACACCGCGGCGGGCGGAACCATGGAACTGAAACAGGCCATCTGCCAGCGGCACCGCGAGGACTTCGGCACCGCCTACGAACCTTCCGAGTGCATCGTGTCGGTGGGCGGCAAGCACGTGATCTTCAATCTGACCCAGGCGGTGGTCAATCCCGGCGACGAGGTGATTATCCCGGTGCCGTACTGGGTGACGTACAAGGACGTCGTCAACTACGCGGGCGGCAAGTGCGTATTCGTCGAGACCGACGAGGCGGCGGGCTTTCAGCTCAGCGCCGCGCTGATCGAAAAACACTTCACGCCCAAGACCAGGATGGTGATCATGAACTCGCCGTCCAACCCGTCCGGCGCGGTGCTGGATCAGGCCGAGTTCATCAAACTGTTCGAACTGTGCCATGCGCGGGGCGTGTATCTGCTGACCGATGAGTGCTACTGCCACTTCCTGTACGACAGCGAACCGTTTTCCATCGCTTCGCTGCCGGACGCCAAGCAGACGGTGCTGGTGGCCGGGTCGCTTTCCAAGACGTACGCCATGACCGGCTGGCGGGTCGGCTTCGCGCTGGCGCCGCCCCCGCTGATCACCGCGATGAACAAGCTGCAAAGCCATTCCACCTCGAACCCGACGTCGATCGCGCAGAAAGCGGCGGTGGAGGCGATGCGCGGCCCGCAGGACTCGGTGCAGGCGATGCTGGCCGAGTACCGGAAGCGGCGCGATTTTGTGGTGGCGCGCCTGCGGCAGATTCCGGGCGTGACCTGCGCGGAGCCGCGCGGGGCATTCTACGCGTATCCCAATATCGGATGCGCGCTGGGCAGGAACGGCGTCCAGAACACGCTGCAATTCGCCGAGAGGGCGCTCAACGAAGCGCGCGTGGCGGTGGTTCCCGGCGAAGCGTTCGGCACCCACGCACACGTGCGGATCTCCTACGCCACCTCGATGAAGGAACTCGAGCGCGGCTTAGACCGTTTGCACCAGTTGATCGCCGGATAGCATGATGGAGCCCTGCCGGCTGACGCCGTCCTTCCGTGAGAAAATATGGGGCAGCCCACGGCTGGAACCGTGGTTTCCCAATGCGGACCGCAAGATTGGCGAGGTCTGGTTTGAAGCCGAGCCCGGCTTGCCCATCCTCGTCAAGTTTCTCTTCACCACCGAGAAGCTGTCCGTGCAGGTGCATCCGGCCGGCCCGTGCGGCGTGGGCAAAACGGAGATGTGGCGCATCCTGCGCGCTGATCCCGAAGCGCGTCTGGCCTTGGGCCTGCGCGCGCCGGTGTCCCCCGAGCGGTTCCGGGAGGCGGCCCGGTCCGGGGCGATCGAGCAACTGCTGAACTGGGTCCCGGTGGCGGCCGGCGAGACTTACTTTGTGCCGGCGGGAACGGTCCACGCCATCGGCGCGGGAATCGCGCTGTGTGAAATCCAGCAGAACTCCGATATCACCTATCGCGTGTACGATTACGGCCGCCCCCGGGAGTTGCACCTCGAAGAGGCGATCCGCTGCGCCACCCTGGGCCGGCATGCCGGCCGCGCTCTGCCTCGCCCGGCAGGGCCGGGACGGGACGTGCTCGCCGCTTGCGAATGGTTCGAGACGGAGCGATGGCAGGCGGAGTTGCCGGTCACGCTGCCGGCCTCGCGGGGGTTTCGGCTGGTGATCTTCCTCGAAGGCGCAGGACGCCTGAAAGACCATCCCTACCGGGCGGGCGAGGTCTTTCATGTTCCGGCCGGCACGGAAGCCATCCCGCTGATTCCGGAGCAGACCACGGAGTTTTTAGTGACGTTCGTGCCGGGAATGGAGTCCGCGGCATGAGCGCCGCGCTCTATTTTGTTTGCTGCGGCGCCGTGGCACAATAGCGGTTCGCATTCTCCATGCAAGAACTCAAAAGCCTCATCCGTGAGATTCCGGACTTTCCGAAACCAGGAATCCTGTTTTACGACATCACCACCCTGCTGAAAGACCCGGCGGGCTTCCGCAGGGTGATCGACGCGCTCCGCGCGCGCTACGCAGGGGTCGCGGCCGATCAGGTCGTGGGGATGGAGGCCCGCGGGTTCATCTTTGCGCCCGCGCTGGCCTACGCCCTGGGAGCGGGCTTCGTACCCGTCCGCAAGCCCGGAAAACTACCTGGGGAAGTCATCCGCTACACCTACGACACGGAATACTCGACAGACACGCTGGAAATGCACACCGGTGCGATCCAGCCCGGCGAGCGGGTGCTGATCGTGGACGACCTGCTGGCGACGGGCGGGACCGCCCTGGCCACGGCGAAACTGGTCGAGCAGGCCGGCGGGGTGGTGGCGGGTATTGCGTTTGTCGTGGAACTGACGTTTCTGCCGGGCCGCGAAAAACTGCAAGGGTACGACGTCTTCGCGCTGCTCGCCTACGACCGATGACTGCGCGGCGCGTGCGGATCCAGGCGCTGGCCAAGCTGAATCTCGATCTGCGGGTGCTCTACCGCCGGCCGGACGGCTATCACGAGATCCGCACGATCTTCCAGACCATTTCGCTGGCCGATAGGCTGGAGCTGGAACTGCGTCCGGCGCGGCGGACGGCGGTGCGGATTCGCAGCGACCTCGAAATCGCCGACAATCTGGCCGCGCGCGCCGCCGAGGCGTGCCTGGAAGCGATGAAACTTCGCGCGGAAGTGGAAATCGTGCTGTACAAGCGGATTCCGATGGGCGCGGGGTTAGGCGGGGGGTCGTCCGACGCGGCGGCGGTACTGCTGGCGCTGCCGGCTTTGGCGGGCCGGCCGTTGCCGCTCCCGGCGCGGCTGGCGGTGGCGCACGCGCTGGGCAGCGATGTGCCCTTTTTCCTCTACGGCGGCATGGCCGCCGCCGTCGGACGAGGGACCGAGCTGTATCCGCTGCCGGATCGCCCGCTGCCCGCCGCGGTCCTGGTCACGCCGGGGGTGCATGTGGCGACTCCCGCGGCCTACCGGGCGCTCCAGCGTCCCCCTCATGACGAATTGACAACAAACGGGCTGCAAAATACGATAGAAAGGTTCCAACAGCTCGCCTGGAGTTCGGGATTTCCCCTTGGCCAAAATGACTTTGAAGAACCGGTCTTCGCGGATCGCCCCGAACTGCGGCTCTGGAAGCGCCGGCTGCGGAAGGCTGGCGCGATGCATGCCATGATGTCGGGGAGCGGATCTGCGGTGTTCGGGCTGTATGCGACGCGGGCAGCGGCGGAGGCGGCCGCCGAGTCGCTGGGCGCGCCGGCGCAGGCGGTGTCCCTGGTCTCCCGCAAGCAGTATCAACGCCTGTGGCGCCGCTGGCTGGCGCAACTACCCCTGGAGCCTGAATGGCCGCCCCAAAGCCGGTAACCGCCATGAACCGCGGCAAACTGAAGATCTTTTCCGGAAACGCCAATCCCCAACTGACCGAGGAGATCTGCCGCGAACTCGGCATCGAAGCCGGGCACGCTTCGGTCAAACAGTTCTCCGATGGGGAGATTTATCTCCAAATTCAGGAGAACGTGCGGGGCGCGGACGTCTTTGTGGTGCAGCCCACGTCCACGCCGGTGGACCGCAACTTGATGGAGTTACTGCTGATGATGGACGCGCTGAAGCGCGCGTCCGCCGAGCGCATCACCGCCGTGTTACCCTATTATGGTTACGCCCGGCAGGACCGGAAGGACAAGCCGCGCGTTCCCATCTCCGCCAAGCTCGTCGCCAGCATGATCGAACTTGCGGGGGCGGATCGCGTTCTGGCGCTGGATCTGCACGCGGCCCAGATTCAGGGTTTTTTTGAAGTGCCGGTGGACAACCTGTTCGCGGCGCCGGTGATGATCGATTATTTCAAGCCGCGCCGGCCCGAGCATCTGACGGTGGTTTCCCCGGACGCGGGCGGTGTGGAGCGGGCGCGGGCGTTCGCCAAGCGGCTGCATGCGCCGCTGGCCATCATCGACAAGCGGCGGGAGGAAGCGAACGTCGCCGAGGTGATGCATATTATCGGCCGGGTGAAGGATCGGAACTGCCTGATTGTGGACGATTTGATCGACACGGCGGGCACGCTGGTCAAGGCGACGGACGCGCTGCTCGATAAGGGCGCGACGAGCGTGATGGCCTGCGCGACGCATGCGGTACTTTCAGGCCCGGCGGTGGAGCGGATCGCGAAGTCGAGGTTGAAGGAAGTGGTGCTGTGCAATTCCATTCCGCTGTCGGAGGCGGCGCAGAAGTGCGCCAAGATCCGCCAGCTTTCGGTGGGTCCGCTGCTCGCAACGGCGATCCAGTCGATTCACGAGGAGACCTCGATCAGCATTCTGTTTCATTGATTTGCGGCAGGCGCCCCGGCGGCCGGCGACGGCGGCAGGGGCAAGACAGAAGAACGCAGCCCCGCGGGCAACCCACGGTGACACGAGAGGGTGCCCGGACTTGCCCTGCGGGTGATCCGTGGCGTTGCTCCTCGGGGAGCACGCCGCCTAAAGGAGATATCCTTTGCGAAGCAATGTGACGGTGACCGCGAGCGTTCGCGATTCTCGCGGCAAGAATGAGGCCCGGCGTCTCCGCCGGGCAAATCAGATTCCGGCGGTTGTCTACGGGGCTTACCGGGAGGCGGTGCCGGTAGCGGTCAGCCCGAAGGACATCCGAGCCATTCTCAAAAGCTCCTCCGGCCAAAACACGATCTTCGACCTGGCGATCAGCAACGGGGAGACCACGCCGGTCATGCTGGTGGACTTGCAGCGCGACCCGATCAAAGGGAACCTGCTGCACATCGATCTGAAGCGGATCGATTTGACCAAGCGCATCCGGGTGCCAATTCCCGTGACGTTCCATGGCGATCCGCGAGGAGTGAAGACGCAGGGCGGGCTGTTCGAAGTGGTTGAGCGGCACGTGGAGATCGAGTGCCTGCCGGACGACATTCCCGAGAAGTTCGATATCGATGTCACCCCGCTGTTGATCGGGCAGGCGGTGCGCGCGTCGGACTTGCCGCTGACGGGGTCGATGAAACTGTTGAGTCCGCCGGAGGGGGTATTGTTCCACGTGGTGGCGCAACGGGGCGCGCAAGCCGCTGCCGGAACGGAAGGGGAGACCACCGAACCCGAGGTGCTCAAGAAGGGCAAGAAGGAAGAGGGAGAGAAGAAGTAAACCGCGGCGCGGGTATGCATCTGGTGGTGGGTCTCGGCAATCCCGGCGAGGAGTATGCGCGCACGCCGCACAATGCGGGCTTCCTGGTGGTGGACCTGCTCGCCGAGCGGCACGGCATTCGCGTCACCCGGCCGGACAGCAAGGCGCTGGCCGGGGTGGGAGCAGTGAACCATCACCCCGTGATGCTGGCCAAGCCGCAGACGTATATGAATCTCAGCGGCGCGGCCGTGGCGGCCCTCGTGGCCAAGCACGGCATCGACCTCGCGCGGCTGATTGTGATCTGGGATGAACTGAACCTGCCGTGGGGGCAGGTTCGGATTCTGACGAAGGGTTCGGCCGGGGGACACCACGGGGCGGAGTCGGTGATCCGGCAATTGGGGACCGAGGAGTTCACCCGGGTGCGCATCGGGATTCATCCCGGCCACCCGGTAAACAATGGAGCGGATTACGTGCTGACGCCAGTGCGCAAGGCGCTCCAGGCGGAGTGGGACGAAGCGGTTCGCCGCGCGGCGGACGCCGTCGAGTCCATGATTACCGAGGGCGTCGAAAAGGCCATGACGACATTCAATCGTCGCGCCCCCGGAAAAACCGAGGAAGCATGAGGATTTACGAGGAACTGTTTATCATTCAGCCGGAAGCTCCGGAAGAGGAAGTAGATCAGATTGTCGAGCAGTTGAGCGCCGCCATCAGCCAGGGCGGCGGTCACGTGGACAAGGTGGACAAGTGGGGCAAGCGGCGTCTTGCTTACCGGGTGGACAAATACCGGGAAGGCTTTTATGTGTTGATGCAGTTTACGGCGCCGGCCGCGGCGGTAAAGGAACTCGAGCGCCGTTTGCGGGTGACCGATGCGGTGATCAAGTATCTGACCGTTCGGATCGACGAGAACCTGAAGCGGATTGAAAAACGAAGGAAGCAGCGCGAGAAGCGGGCCGCCCGGCGGCCGCAACCAACGGCGCCGGCCATGCCGGCCGCGCCCGCTCCCGGACCGGCGCCGGTGATGCCGGGAGTGCCCGAGGAGAAGGAGGCCTAGCTTCGAGTCGCGCTCCTCACGGAAGCCACTCTTTAGGAGAACCCATGGCAGAGAACAAAGGCAAACCGGTAGCCGCTTCCCAGCGCCCGACGGGCGGTGACAAAGCGGTGGTGACCCAGAAGAAGCAGTACTTCCGCCGGAAGAAGGTGTGCCGCTTCTGCGTTGAGAAGATCGACGACATCAATTACAAGGATGTCAAGCTCCTGAATGCGTTCATCGCCGAACGCGGCCGGATTGTGCCGCGGCGTATCTCGGGAGTCTGTGCGCCTCACCAGAGGCGTCTGAACGACGCCATCAAGAAGGCCCGCAACATCGCGCTGCTGCCGTTCGCAGCTTCGCTGTAAGAGTCAGGAGGCGCCATATGGAAGTGATACTGAGAGAAGACGTTGAGAAACTCGGGACGCGCGGCCAGGTAGTCAAGGTAGCCCCTGGATTCGCCCGTAATTTCCTGATCCCCAAGCGCTTGGCAGTGCCCGCCACGGAGGCCAACAAGAAGATCATCGAGCAGGAACGGCAAGCGTACCTGCGCAAGGAAGCCAAACTCGAGACGGAGGCGGCGGACCTGGCGAAACTGCTTGCGGGCGTGACGGTAACCATCGCCCAGAAGGCGGGCGAGAACGATCAACTGTTTGGTTCCGTGACGGCTAAAGACGTCGCGGACGCCCTGGAGAAGCAGAACTTCACCATTGACCGGCGGAAGATCGAACTGGAGCATCCGATCAAGCAGCTTGGCGAGTACGAGGTCACGGTGCGGCTGCACCGGTCCGTTCAAGCCGCCATCAAAGTGCAGGTGGTAAAGGAAGAGTAGCGGCGGCGGCTCGGGGACCAAGAAGTAGAACGGGGTCCGGCTGGCGCCGGACCCCGTTCGCTGTTTGAGACTGGTTTTTCCGCTCAGGCCGAGGCGGCGGCGGTCATGATCGATTCAACGCGGCTGAAGATGATGGTGATCTGCGCCGCGATGTTGGGCATCAGCGCGCCCGCGGCGACGGCGACGAAGCCGGCCATCAGCGCGTATTCAATCAGGTCCTGGCCTTTCTTGTCCTTCCAGATCTGATAGCGAACTACGAGTTTCAGCAAACGAGTCATTGTACCGTGTTATCTCCTTCTCCGATTCAATCGTCTTGCGACGTTGTTGACTAAACATATCACGCAACCGAATTTACTTGGAATCAGCATTAACGCTTAGTCGCCAAAAAAGTACTTGAATCGAAGGTACTGAGCATTCTCTTACGACTATCGCCACCGGCCCGGCATCTGTCCGTGGCGGGGTAGTCCTAAGAGTAACCCGGGGGAACTACTTACCAGACGTAATCGTGCGCAATCGCGCGCTTGTCATACCCGTCCAAGACGTGGACCACCCGAATCTTTTTGCGCGTCGCCGGAGAAACCTGCCCGATCGGGATGTACACGATGGTCCGGCCCATGCGCGCCGCAATCGAGCGAAACACGCTGCGCGGCGGCTTGGCGGCCACATACACCACCAGGCGCTCCAGCGAATACTCCAGACCCGCCAGTAGGAGCCTTTCGGGCTTGGTTTCCGCGAAGTCGTAATCGGGATCGCTCCACACGTCGTACATGCGGCGGGCCGGCAGGCTCATCAGAAAGCCGCCGTATTCGGCGCGCCCGATCCCCGGACCCACCAGGTGGTCGAAGGGATTGGTCGCGTAGTAAGCCATATCCGACTCATTCGCGTGCTCTCCCAGCCACGTTGTGCAATAAGGATAACGGTCTTCGCGGTCTTCGTCGAAGATCACAATGACGGAGCCAACCTCGCCCGAGACCTTTCCAAAGCTGCGGACATAGATGGTCCGTTCATGCCAGTTACGGATGGTCTCCCGCAGGTCTATCCCGTCGAGCAGCGAGGTAGTAAAGCGTTCTACCCGGGCGCGTTCCTCGCTGAGGATACTTTTTCCTTTCTTTTTAAGGTATCTGCCGTAGTTTTCAATGACTAAATCTTCCGGCGGGTAGGAACAGATGCTGTCACCATTCAATTGCCGCGCCCACTCGCCGGCGTATTTTTCTTTTTTGCGGGGCTTCAGTCCCGGCGGCCGCAGGCGGCGCTTCATGCTGGGAAGCCGCCGGCGCAACTGCATGCGGCGGGTGTGGAGCCAGACTTGGTCTCCGGAGATCCGCACGGTGGGACAGTCGCATTCGGTTTGCTGGACCGAATAACGGTTGCCCAACTCCCAGACCTCCCAGCCGTAGTTGTCGTCCACAATCGAGCGCGCGGCCACTGCCAAGTCGAAGAGTGAGGCGCACAGATCGCCGCCGGCGAGCGCCAGGTTGCGGGTGAAGCGGGCGAGCAGACGCCGTTGCCATACGGCGATTGTCTCGCCGGTGTTGAGAGCATAGGACTCTTCGGCCTCGCGGAAGAGCGCCAGTTGCACGCGGGGACGGTCGATGGCCGCAGGATCCCCGCCCGCGGCGCGGAATCGTTCATAGCGTTCCTGGAGGTAAGGATACTCGGTGGTGATTTCGGCGAGGCAATCCGGATGGGGGTTCAGCAGGTTGATCTCGTAGCGCCGCCGCATGTGCGGCTCGTCGGCGGGAGTTTCCATGGCGTCGAGGACGGCGTCCAGCAGATTCAGGGAGAGGACCACCAGGGTGCGGGCGCCTGGGTCGGCGCCCTGAAGTTTCCAGGCCACGCCTTGGGCGGCCCGCACGAGGGATTCGTGGCGGGGCGGGGGATAGAGGCGGTACGTCTCCACATACTTATCCAGGCCGGCCGCGCGCACGGCGTAGGTGTCCGGGAACAGGCCGGGAGCGTGGGGGCGTTCGCCGGTATCCGGGTCGAGAAAGACCACGGCCGCGCCGATTTCCCGCGCGGAGCGGACAGCCTCCACGAGCGGGTCGGCGGGCTCTACTGGCAAATAGATGGCGTTCTCAGGCTCCCGGTCCGCCTCGTCGGAATAGACGATCACCGACATCTCGGGGAGCCGTTCAATTGCTTCGAGGAACTTGTCTTCGAGAGCGCAGGGCAGCTCCACCGCCACCGTTTCGGGGCGGTCCCGCAGGATGGCTTCGCGGACTGCGGCGGCGAACTCGAGCCGTCCGGGCACCACCGGGAAGTAGCGAAACTCGCCCCGGATCAGACTGCCCGCTGCTGCCGGTCCCGCGGAGTTCATAACAGCCCGCGCGTGTAGCGCAACGCCTCTTGTCCGAGCGTTTTCAGGATGGCCGTTTCCAGGGCTTCTCCCACCCGCACCGGACGCTGGCCGGAGTGCTGGAGCTTCAGGGCGAAGCGGCCCGCGTTGATGCCGTCCCGCACGGTGTAGCGTTCGTCGGCCAGGTGCGCGCGTTGCAGAAAATCACTGACATAGTTGAGAACCTGCTCGTCCGCAAACGGCAGATTCTCCTTGAGGATCAGGTACTCTTCGTCGCGCTCGGGGAAGTCGATCCAGATTTGCGGCTGAAGGCGGGAGTGAATATATTCGGGCAGCTCGAAGGTCGAGGCATCGTCGTTCATAGTGGAGACCAGCCGGAAATTGGGATGCGCTTTGATCTTGATGCCTGCGACGATCGATTCGACGTAACGGCGATTGTCGAGCAGCGGGGCAAGACTGGCCCAGCTTTTCTCGCTCATGCGGTTGCCCTCGTCGAGGATGGCGACGCCGCCTCGCAGCATGGCGGTGACCAGCGGGGAGGCGACGTAGCGCAGTTTGCCCTCGCCCTCAATGACGGGGGTGATCAGGAGGTCTTCCGGACGCGTGTCGAGCGTGGCCTGGAGAATGTAGACCTCGCGCCCCAGGCGCTTGGCGGCCGCGTAAGCGAGCGTGGTCTTGCCGACGCCCGGTTTGCCGAGCAACCGCGGATTCATCGGCAAGTCCTGCTCATTCAGCACCATCCATGCCGCCAGCAACTGCCGGATCAGATCTTCCTGTCCCACCCAGCGGACCGGCAGTTCGTCCGGATGCGTGAGGTGGAGCGTTACGCCGTCAATGTCGACTTTCATGCGCGCCTGATGACTCTTATTCTATCGCCGGGTGCGCATCTTCCTTGCGGGAAGAGGATCGGGTGCGCTGTTTTCCGCACCCGGCCTGGGTTACTGTGTAGAAACAGGACATTTCTGCCGATGGATAGCCGTCCCAATGGTAGTCCGATGCTGCCGCCTCGCCTGAACCTGGTTGCCTTCCTGCTCGCCGCCGCGGGATCCGGCTGGTGGGTGGCATCGTGCAAAAAGGAGACCGCCGCCCTGCCCGCCGTGGGCACGGCGGAAGTGCTGGCGGAAACCATGGTGCTGTATTCCCGCGCCGACTCGGGCGCCCCGCCCGCCGCGGGCTTGATCAAGGGAGACCGGGTACAACTGCTGGCGGTTCCGGAACAGCCCGGGCAAGAGTGGATTCCGGCGCAACTGGTGAAGAATCACGTGGTCTCGGAACCCGGATTCGCCAGGACGGCGGAACTGGGCAACTGGTCCGGTAACGGGGCGGAGGAAGCATTCCGGCTGCTGCTGCTGTTTGCCAGGCCCGCCCCGGGAGCGGCGGCCAGCGCCGTCCGGTCCTTTTGGACGAAACTCGAGGCTTGGGAACGGCAGTTTGGGTCCACGCCGGGCATGGGCCGGCTTTCCCTCGAACTTGCCCGCGAGTATCTTTTTTGGGCGGCGGAAGCTGCCCGCAGCGCCGAATTGGACGCGGATCGGCCCCGCCTGCTGGAAGCAGCGCGGAAGGCGGCGGCGCGCGGGGCGGGCGCCCCCGGGGCGGCCCGGGAAGCGGCCCAGATCGAGGCGCTGGCGCGGAGGATCGAGGCGGAACCGCCGCCGGCCGCGCGGCCTGCCCATGCCGAACCCGACTTTTCCGAAATCCGGTCCTTGTGGGGCCGGGGCGAATACCAGAACGCGCTCCAGCGCGTGGATCAGATTCTGGCGGCAAGTCCGGGCAATGCGCAAGCGATTTCGTGGAAATCGCGATTGCAGGCGGCGATCGAGGCGGAGAGGGCGCTTTCACGATGAGGGCACGGTGGCTGCATCTGCTGATCATGGCCGGTTTGCTCATGGGCGCCCCGGCCGCAGCGTTGCCGCAGGCCGCCGCGAGCCGGACCGCCAGTTTTCTGAGCGGGCCGCCATTGACCTTCGAACAGGTCCTCGAAGCGGTGCGGCGCGTCCGGCAGGGCGTTCTGCCGGAAAGCCGGCTTCGCCAAGCCCTCCAGAAACGGGGAGTGGACTTCGCGCTTGCTCCGGAGGACCTGGAAAAACTGAAGGCCGCCCGGCCGACTCAGGGGCTGCTGGATCTGGTTGTGAGTCTGGCGAAACCGTTGCCTCCCACCGAACCAGCGCCTCCGCCGGTGGTTTCGCCCCCGGAACCGCCCAAGCCGAAGCTCGGCACGTTGCAGTTGGCCTGTGAACCACCCGAGTGCAGCGTCCTGGTCAACGGCAAGCCGGCCGGGCAGACGCAGCGGGGACAACTGACGGTCAAAGACATTCCCGCCGGCCAGACCAGCATCAACGTCCAAAAAGAAGGCTTCCACGTAGCGGAGCTGAAGGCGAACATCGAGGACGGCAGAATCACGCCGCTCACGGCGGAACTCGAGCCGATGAAAGAAACCATGCGGATGTGGGGGCAGAGACTGTTTGCGCGCGTGGTGGCGGCCCTGGGCGGAGAATCGGGGTTAGGTTACTGGCGGAGCCTCCAGGGCGCCGGGACGCTGACTCTGGTGAACCGCCAGGGGCAATCGACCCGCTGGGCGTTTCAGATTCGGCTCTTGCTGCCGGACCTGGCCGCAGTGCGCCTGACGACAGCGACGCGCAATTTCGAAGCCACCCTGGTCAAGAGCCAGTTCGCCTTTACCAAGGGAATGCCGGACGCCGACGAGATCGAGCACACGCTCGCGCTGCTCCGGGATTATCAGCTTGGCGCCGTCGTCAAACGCATGCAGGAGGCCGCCTCCTCCCTGGAGACCCGTACCCTGACCCCGAAATCCGGCCAGGAACTCAGCTTCCTGGCCGAGAGCAGCGTCGAACGCTGGAAGGTCACTCTGCAAGCGGATGATCTGCCGAGACAGATCGAGATGACGTCGGCGGCAGGAGTCAATGTGGGGCTGACCGCAACGTACGCCGATTACCAAAAGACCGGATCGACGGTGATCCCCCGCGCGATGGTTCTGCGGCTGCCCGGCGAGTCCGGGCAGGGCGCCGAAGTCCGCTTCGATGGCCTGGAAGCCGGCCCGCCCTTTTCGGAGGACGACATCCGGCGGAAGCGAAAACTGTTTGGGCGCTGAAGGGGGTGCGCGCACAAAATCTCCCCGAGACGCCTGCTAAGCTGATCGAGTGCGCCGCGCCTTCCTGCTGGGTTTGCTTCCGATGATGCTGGCCGCCTCGCCGCCGATCCTGGTGCATGGCCATCGTGGCGCGCGGGCCGTCCGGCCGGAGAATACGCTCCCCGCCTTTTCCTATGCCCTGGATCTTGGGGTGGACGTGCTGGAACTCGACATGGCGGTGACGAAGGACGACATCGTGGTGGTATCCCACGACCCCGTCATCAACGAGCAGATCTGTTCCGGCCCGGGACCGGCGCGCCCCATCCGCTCGCTCACCTACGCGGAACTTCAACAGTGGGATTGTGGCGCGCGGAAGAACCCCGCCTATCCCCGGCAGGAGCCCGCGCCGGGTACTCCGATGCCAACGCTGGACCAGGTTTTTGCGCTGGCGAAGGACCGCAGGGTCGGACCTGGCAGAGACCGCCTGGTGGAGTTCAACATTGAAACGAAGATCACCGAAAAGGAGCCGCACCTAACCCCGGATCCGAAGCGGTTCGTGGAGCTTGTCTTGGAAGTCGTGCGGCGGCACGGACTGGAAGACCGCGTCATACTCCAGTCCTTCGATTTCCGGACACTCCAGGAAATGCGCAAGCTGGAGCCGCGCGTGCGCTTATCCGCGCTCCTCACGAATCCGCTGGCGAGTTGGACCGCCGTGGCCCGGGAGACGGGAGCGCGGATCATCTCGCCGGAGCGGCGGCTGGTGACCGAGGGGCGTGTGCGGCGGGCCCACGCCGCGGGTTTGCAGGTTGTGCCGTGGACAGCGAACGAACCCGGCCAGTGGACACGTCTGGCCGACGCCGGCGTGGACGCCATCATTACGGACGATCCGGCCGGGCTGATCGAGTTCCTGAAGGCGCACGGGCGGCGGTAGTCTCCTCCGAGACGCCTCTGCATCAGCAGTTTGGCACCCAGCCTCTGGTTTACGCGCGGGAGGCGGGCCGCGGCGGCGGGCTGGAGAGAGGCGCGTTCACAAGATTCTCACCGCGGCTGGCTCCCGTAAAATCACGCCGTTAGGAGGCGCTGGCCGGCGGGGGCGTCGGGCGGCGTTGTAGATTGAGGGCTGGAAGACGCAGTTCGACCGGAAAGGCACGCGAATCGAACGATTTCCGTTGCATCGGACGGGGGGCGTCTGCTAGTATCTCTCTGAGCAGCGGTCCTTCCTCTTTGCAAGTGCCGTCCAAATCCCCAACCACGGAGTGAGTACACACGCGAGAATGAGTTTCACTATTTTTCTCGGCAACCTTCCCACGTGGGTCACTGCGGATGATATCAAGCAGTGGCTGACTGCCGAGGACCTTGTGGCCGATTCGGTCAAGGTCATCCGGAATCACGAAACCCAGGAGTCGAAAGGCTTCGCCTTTATCGAAGCGCCGACGGCGGACGAGATGCAGGCGATTATTCGCCGCTTCGACCGTGCGCCGCTCGAAGACCGAATTCTGCGAGCGAACCCGGCCCAGCCATCCAAGCCGAAGACGAAAGGCGCCCCCGGCGCGCAGCCAGCCTTGACGGGCGATGCCCAACGGGCCGGGGCTGGAAGGCGCGACAAGAAGCGCAAGAAAGACTCGAGTCCCCGCAGCGCCTTCGCCACAGAACTAGCCAAGGCGCTCTAGAGCCGGCCCGGGTGATGTCGCCCGCCGGACATCCCCGGCTCAGATTCGTTTCTCCCTTCCTCCGCTCCGGTATCTACCCCAGCAGGGTGGAGCGCCGGGCGGCGGGTGGCTTCCTTTCCGTTTCGTTTACCCGTCCCCCAAGCCAGCGCCATGCCCGCAGGAAGGAGGAGTTCGCTTTGTCGATGCCGGCATCCATCCGCGAACCGCGGGGCGGTCTAGTAATCAGTAAGAGGAAGCGGCACGGTGGGCGCCCGGGTTGCGGGGGGCTTCGGCCGCCGCCGTGGACACCTGTGAATCCTAATCACACCGTCCGCTTTTCTAACGTTCTCCCTCTCATCGAGTTACGTTTATGGCAGCAGGGCTGCTACCTCCTTGTCATGCTGCTCCTCCGCGCCGGTCTCTGTCTGCTGTCAGCCAGCCTGGCGATGGCGGCCCCGCAGGTGACGCAGGTCGCGGCGGTGAACGTCAACACCCGGTACACCATCGAGGAAGTCCAGGTCACCGGCGATGGCGATGTCAAGCTCAGCCGGGGCCTGCGGCAGGCGCTCTCGAGCCTGAACGGTTCGCGGCTCGATTTCGCGTTGCTGGAGGACCTGGCCGAAAGGATCCGGGCGGAATTGCATGCCAAGGCAGTTACGCACCGCATTCTGCGCGGGACCATTCCCGACCACGTGAAAGTGGTCTTCGAAATCACCCGGCGCTCCGTCGAACTGGACCTGAGCGTGCCGCGCTTTCTCTACCACTCCAAGCAGGGCTGGACCGGGCAGGGCGAGGCGGCGATGCGCATCGCGCGGCACCGGGCGGCTTTCGGAGTCATGTCGGACAACGATGAACTGGTGGAGCGTTCCACGGGAATCTATGCCCGCTACGAACGCCGCCAGCTTGGCGGCAACCGCCTGGCGGCGCGCTTCCTGTACGAAGGCTATCGTGCCCGGTGGAACCCGGCGACACTGGAAACGCTGACCGACGGCATGCGGCTGGAGAGCCTGGTCCGTCCCGGCGAGTCGGTGGCCCGCTACCGTACGCGCCAAAACATCGAGCCGGAGATCGCCGTCGCTTTGACGCGGCACCTGACTTGGGCCGCGGGTTTGAGTTTTCAGCGGCTGGAACCGCAGGAGCGCGCGGGTGCGGTGGAAGCGGCCAACTCCGTCAAGATGACGCTGCGCTATGATCGGCTGTGGGAGGGTTCCGGCGGCGAGCAGGTGTTCGTGGACGGAATGTACGGTTTGCGGACCGCGGCCGATTTGCTGGGAAGCGATTACCGGTACACGCGCCACCGCCTGGACGGACAGGCGGGAATTGTGGCGGGCCGTCACCGGACGGCGATTCGCGTCCAGGCCGGCGCGATCGGGGGGCGCGCCCCCTTCTTCGAACGGTTCGTGGCGGGCAATAGCCATACCCTGCGGGGTTGGAATCGCTTCGACCTTGCGCCGGCCGGGGGTACGAGGCTGCTGACCCAGTCGCTCGAATACCGGTACCGGTGGGTGTTCGTTTTCTACGATGCGGGGGCGGTGTGGAACCGGTCCCAACCCGCGACCGTCCGGCATTCCCTGGGTGGCGGATTGCGGAAAGATAACCTGTTCCTCGCTCTGGCGTTTCCGGTGCGCGAGGGACGGACCGAGCCGGTGCTGATGGCGGGAATGAACTTCTGATGGATAAAGCGGGCTGGGGAGGGACAGCCGAGCCGCGACTCAGCCGCCGGGAGTATCTCATTGTGTTGTTCGCCGCTCCCGCGGCCAACGAACAGCCGCTCCTGGTCCGCCGCAACGACGATCAGCTTCGCATTTCCGCTCCCCAGCTCCGTTTTCTGACCGGAAAGCCACTGACCCAGTTGAAAGACGGCCAAACGGTGGCGTTCGCCAGCCAGGTGACGCTCCAGGGCGAATCTTCCGCGCAAATCCTGGCGCGCACCGTCGACCGGTTTCTGATCAGCTACGACCTGTGGGAGGAGAAGTTTTCGGCGACCCGGATGGGACCGCCGGCGCGCTCCGCCAGCAGGATGACCGCCTCCGGGTGCGAGGCCTGGTGCCTGGATCATCTCTTGCGCATTCCGCCCGGACTGGCGCCCGACCGCACCTTATACCTGCGTCTGGAATTGCGCTCCGAGGACCACCGGGAGGCCTTCGGCGTGATCGGCGAGCCGGGCATCAACATCACCCGCCTGATCGAGTTGTTCAGCCGGCCGCCAAAGGCGCAGCAGTTGCGCTGGGTGGCCGCGGCGGGGCCTTTCCGGCTGAGCGACTTGAAGTAGGTTCCCGCGGCAGTGAATCGTCTCCGCAATCGCCTGATTCTGACGTTCCTGGCGGCCACGCTCGCGCCCATCGGCGTGACGCTCTGGGTGACGCACGCCCTGGTCGAGTACAGCTTGGGTTTTGCCGCCGCGAGCGAGGCCGAACTGGACCGGGTGTCGCGCTCGCTGGAGCAAACGGGCCGGGAGTTGTACCGCCAGGCGTGCGCTTCGCTGAAGCGGGAGGCGGAGGCGGGCCGCATCGCGGCGCGCGAGCACCGGGGGGCGGACAGGCAGCATTGGCCGCCCGAGGTGGCCGCGTTCTGGGAGTCGGCCGAATCCGAAGCGTTCCGGCTGACGGACGCCAAGGGCGGCGAACTGGAGTTTCTGGTGCGGCAAGCCGGCGGCGTGCGGGTATTCCGGACAGCCCTCGGGATCGACTTAAGCGCCGTCTCGCGCGAGTACGCGCGCGCGAGAGAAACGGTGGCGCGCGGCCGGGTGTTCGACCGCCGCCGCGGCTTCCTGCTCACGTTTCTGGTGGTGGGCGCGGCGATCTGGGCGTTGTCGTTCGGCATCCTGGTGGTGGTGGCGTTCCGGCTCAGCCGGCCGATTCAGCAGTTGACGGCGGGATTGGACCAACTGGCCGCCGGCAATCTGGCGGTCCGTCTCCCGGCGGCGCGCGACGACGAGATTGGCCGGGCAATCCAGGCGTTCAACCACACCGCCTCCCAACTCGAACAAAACCGCGACCGCCTCGTCTACCTCACCCAACTGGCAAGCTGGCAGAGCCTGGCGCGCAAAATGGCCCACGAGGTAAAGAATTCGCTCACGCCCATCCGGTTGATGGTGGAGGAGATTGCGGCGCGGCAGAGCCCCGGAGGCGCCGAGCCGGCGTTTCTCGAGCAAAGCCGCCAGATCATCGTGGAGGAGATCGAAGCGCTCGAGCGGCGCATTCGGGCCTTCAGCCAGTTCTCGGCGGAACCCGCCGTGCGGCCGGGCGCCCTCGCCGTCAACGAGCTGGTGCAAGAGCGGGTGGCTTTCCTGCGCCACGGCCATCCGGAAGTGGACTATCGCCTCGACCTGGCCGAGGGCGAACTGGCGGCCTGGGCGGACGAGGACTTGGTCAAAGGGGTACTGACGAACCTGATTGAGAACGCCGCGGAAGCTGCCGGCGCCGGCGGCGCGGTGCTCGCGGCGACGCGGCGGGACGCTTCGCGCGTGGCCATCGAGATCCACGATTCCGGTCCGGGGCTGCCGGAAGCCGTGCGCGAATCGTTGTTTCAGCCCACAATCACCTTTAAGAAAAACGGCATGGGTCTCGGCTTGTCGATTGCGAAAAAGAGCGCGCTGCTGACGGGCGGCGACCTGGTCGCCGTGCCCGGCCAACTGGGAGGCGCGGGATTCCGCGTTTGGCTGCCTGCGTATGAAACGAATTCTGGTGGTGGATGACGAGGAGAACATCGGCCGCTCGCTGCGGCTGATCCTGGAGCGGGAAGGGTTCGCCGTCTCGGTGTGCCGGAGCGGCGCCGAGTTCCGCCGGCACCCGGACGCGGCCCGCGCGGACGTGTTCCTGCTGGACGTGCGCCTGCCGGACGCCAGCGGAATCGACCTGCTGCGCGAGTTGCGCGCCGCAGACTCCACTACCCCGGCGATCATGATCTCCGGCCACGGAACCATCGCCGACGCGGTGGAAGCAACGCGAGCCGGGGCCTACGACTTTCTGGAAAAGCCGCTCGGCCGCGACCGGGTGCTGCTGGCGATCAAGAACGCGCTGGCCCAGGAGTCGCTCCGCCGCGAGAACGTGCAACTCCGGGAAATGGTGGCGGGCAGCACCCGCATGATCGGGCAGAGCCCGGTATTTCTCCGTGCGGTGGAGCAGGCCACCCTGGCCGCCCGGTCCGACGCCCGGGTATTGTTGATCGGCGAGTCCGGCACCGGGAAAGAACTGCTGGCCAGCCATATTCACCAGCACAGCCCGTTCGCCGCCGGTCCGTTTGTGAAGGTGAATTGCGCCGCCATCCCGACCGAACTCTTGGAAAGCGAGCTATTCGGGCACGAAAAGGGATCGTTCACCGGAGCGGTGACGGCCCGCCGCGGCAAGTTCGAACTGGCCGATGGCGGCACGCTTTTTCTGGACGAGGTGGGCGACCTCCACGCCGCGTCCCAGGCCAAGCTGTTGCGCGTCCTCCAGGAGGGCGAGTTCCACCGCGTGGGTGGCGAGCAGCCCCTCCGTGTGTCCGTGCGCGTGGTGTCCGCCACCAATAAGGACCTCGCCGCCCTGGTGCAGCAGGAGCGGTTCCGCGAAGACCTCTACTACCGCCTGAGCGTGGTGCCGATCCGCGTCCCCGCCCTCCGGGAGCGGCCCCAGGATCTGAAACCGCTGGCGGAGTTTTTTCTCGAGGATTTTTGCCGCCGGAACAATTTCAGGCCGAAACGTTTGGACCCGGAAGTCTATCCGCTGTTCGAACAATACCCGTGGCCGGGCAACGCGCGCGAGCTGCGCAACACAGTGGAGCGTATGGCCATTCTGTCGGCCGACGACACCCTGGCTGCGGATGCCGTGCCGCTCGAGATCCGCCTGCCGCGCGACGGCGTTCAGAAATCAAGCGTGCAGGAAGCGCGCGAGAAAGCGGAACGGGAGCACCTGTTGCGCGCGCTCGAGCAAGCCCAGTGGAACGTGTCCGGCGCGGCGCGGGCGCTGGGCATGGAGCGCACCAACCTGCACAAGCGCATCCGCGCGTTGGGCCTGAGCCGGAAACAAAGCTGAGGCAGCCGGGAAGGACGCCGTCAGCGGCGGTTCCAGTCGCGGTTGGGCTCGTCCCAGAAGATCCGCGCGGCGTAGACGCTGTTGTCGGCGCCGTAGCGGTTGTCGGCCGGCATGACGAAGTTGGGTCCCCAGGTTTGCATCCATTCGGCGGTGGTCACCCACGTTTCGCGGGCGTTGACGTCGGTGACGCCGAAATTCCCCAGCCGCGCTCCCCGCTCCGGGACCAGAATCCGCTCCGTGCTTCGCATCACCGTCAGGCCTTCGGGATCGATCTGGGCGATGAACAGCGGCGCGCGGTGGCGGAAGACGTGGTCGTTGCCCGCGCCGCTGCGCGCGTACACCAGAAAGAGTCCCCGCGCGTGGGTCACCCAGTGTTGCTGCGTGTTGTAGTTACCCAGGCTGCGGCCGTCGTCGAAGCGCCAGGGCCGCGGCTCGTCGAAGTTCAGCCCGTCCCGGCTCGTCGAGACGTAGCCATCCTGGTCGTGACGAATCGTCAGATAATACCGGCCTCCGAACCGGGTGAGCGACGGCTCGGCGAATCCGCGGTCGGTGTCCAGGCGCAGTTCGTTGCCGATTTCCGCCACGCGCAGGGTCCGCCCGTCGAAGCGGCAGCGCAGGACGCTGACCGCGTGAAAACGGTCTTCGCGCCTTCCGTGATAGACCGGCAGCAGGATATCGCCGTTGGGTAAGTCAACCCGCTGCACGCTTCCCGCGCCGGCATCGGCAAACCTCGCCTCGTCCGGCATGGGCAGTGTCTGCCAGGGACTCCAGGACCGCGCCGCCGGATCGTATATGGAGTAGACGGTTTGCCGCTCTGCATGCGGAATGACCTTGTTGTCGCGGTACCGCACAGTGTGCCCGATGCCGAGCAGTTTGCCGGTCTTGGCGTGCCACTTGGGCCAGAAATCCGCGGCGGCCACCACCACGCCGCCGGGTTCGTCGCGGCGGCCAAGGGTTTGAGTGTGCTCGACAGGTCCGGTCCAGGAGCGCCCCAGGTCGTTGCTGCGCATCTCGTTCAGGGCGTAAAAAACATCGCTGCCCGAGACAAGCAGCTTCGACATGGTCATCACGATCAGGCCCCGCCTGCCCGGAATCGCGCCGGCTCGCGGATGCACCCAACAGGCCTTGCCGTCGTAGCCCTTGCGGACCGTGTCCAGTTGAATGCGATAGCCGACCGGCGCAGGTGGCTGAGCTTCTGCCGCCAACCAGGGGAGCAGAAACAGGACGCAGGCGAGATCGCGCATGACGCCACAAGTTGTAGCACGGGGCGGTGTCCGGCGCGGGATCGTTCCTCCCTGGCCGTAATTGCGATAGAGTGCGAAGGAACCATGTCTATCGTTGCCGGAGTCGACTTTGGCACGCTGAGCGTGCGCGTATCGATTTTTGACCGTGCGCGGGGCCGGCTGGGCTCGGCCACCGCGGATTACCCGCTGCATCGCAAGCGGGACGATCCCGACCACGCGACGCAGAGTCATGCCGACCACGTGGCGGCGCTCGAACGCGCCATCGCGCAGGCGCTGGCCGCCGCGGGGGTCGCGGGCCGTGACGTGGCGGCGCTGGCGATCGACACCACCGGGTCCAGCGTCGTTCCCGTCGGCGAGGGCATGGAACCGCTGGACGACTACTATCTGTGGTGCGACCACCGCGCCTGGCGCGAGGCGGCGCTGATCACCGAGACCGCCCGCCGCCTTGCCCTGCCCGCCATGGATTGGTGCGGCGGCGCGTACTCCTCCGAATGGGGCTTTGCCAAAGTGCTGCACTGGCTGCGGCACAACCCCGAAAAGCGCTCCCGGATGGTGTCGGCCTTCGAGCACTGCGACCTGATCGCGGCGGTGCTCTGCGGCATCAAGGACCCCGCGCAGGCGCCGCGCAGCATCTGCGCCATGGGTCATAAATGGATGTGGAACGAATCGCTGGGCGGCCTGCCGCCGGAGGAGTTCTGGGTGGCGGTGGACCCGCTGCTGGCCGGCCTGCGCGCGCGCTTGCAGGGCCGCTACGCGACTTCCGATCAGCTCGCCGGCACGCTGTGCGCCGAGTGGGCGGCGCGTCTGGGACTGCGCGAAGGCATTCCGATCCCGGTCGGGGCGCTCGACGCCCACTGGGACGCGATCGGGGCGGGCGTCCGCCCGGGTGACGTCGTCAACGTCATCGGCACCTCCACCTGCATTATGGCGATCAGTGAGAACATGCAACTGGTGCCGGGCATCAGCGGCGTGGTGGCGGGATCGATTCATCCGAAGATGTCGGGCCTCGAAGCCGGCCTTTCCGCCAGCGGCGATGTGTTCGACGCGATCGCCCGCCGCGCCGGCCAGAGCGTCAGCCAACTGTCGGCGGGTCTGGAAAGCTACCGCGCGGGACAGACCGGCTTGCTGCGCGTGCCCTGGGACAACGGCGACCGCAACGTGCTGGCCAACCCCGAACTGGGCGGCGTCACCCTGGGCTGGAAACTCACCCACACCGCCGCCGACGAGTTGTTCGCCGCCATCGAGGGCACGGCTTTCCATACCCGGATCATCTTTGAGCGCATGGAAGAATACGGCGTGCCCATCCGCCGGGTGATCAACGGCGGCGGCATCCCGCAGCGCAGCGCCGTGCTCAACCAGGTCTACGCGAACGTGCTGAACAAACCCGTACTGGTGCCGGAAGGCGACGTGACGAGTTTGGGCTCGGCGATCTTCGCGTTCCTGGCGGCGGGCGATTTCGCCTCGGTCGAGGAGGCGCAGGACGCGCTCTGCCCGAACTACCGCGTCATCGAGCCGCGGCCGGACGAAGCCGGGGTCTATGCCGAGCTCTACCCACACTTCCAGCAGGTCTACGCCGCAATGGGCCGCCCGCAGGCGCCGGCGGCCGCGCTGGGCGCGGTGTTGCCCGCACTGCGCTCGATCGCCGAACGCCGCCGTGGCGCCTGACCGCTCCGAGCGCGCGCGCCGAGCCGTTTACCATCCTCTGGCGCGATTCCTGCGCCCCAGGGCGCCAAAGATGCGCGCTTTTCGTCCCTGCCTTCGGAATGGTTGCAGATTCGCTCATCCTTCGGGTGGAGGGACGTGACAAAATTGCCAGTCCACTCCAACCGCGAAATTTTCCTTGACGCCAACGCAGGAAACTGATAAAGAACTTGTAAACGTTGTCACGGGGTAGTGAAGGTTTCAGCGAGCTTTCTCTTCTTGCGGGTTCAAGATTAGGGGGGATCTCTATATGATTTTCCGCAGAATTTGCCGTGGCGTGACACTGTTCGTGTTGATTTGTGTCAGCGTGATGACAGCCCAAGTAGGGCAAGGTACGATTCGCGGCACGGTAACCGACTCGACGCAGGCGGCAATCGCCGACGCGCGCGTAACGATCAGCAACGAAGAAACCAACATCCGCTGGTCGAGTTCAACCACCTCGGCCGGCATCTTCATGGTTTCCTCTTTGCCTCCCGGACCTTACTCTGTACAAGTCGAGCAGCCCGGCTTCAAGCGCTGGTCAGGAAAACTGACATTGCAAACAGGACAGACCGCTACGCTCGATATTCGCCTCGAGCTCGGGGCCGTGGAGACGCTGCTGGAGGTGAGCAGCGCGGCTCCGGTGATTAGTCTGGAGAGCACGGAGATTGGCGATGTCAAAGGCGAGGGACTGATCCGGCAGTTACCCCTGAACGGACGCGCGATCTCCAATCTGTTCAATCTGACTCCGGGTGTGGAGGGCGGGCCTAACCCGCGCATCAATGGATCCAAGGTCGGATCGGTGGAAATGATGCTGGACGGCATCTCTTTAGTCGACCGGTTTGGCGGCGGAATGGCCCGCGTGCAGCCAGGCTTGGACACGATCGCCGAGTTTCGAATCGAAACCAATGGCTCGCGCGCCGAGTTCTCCCGGCCGGCGACGGTTTCGCTGGTGTCCAAGAGCGGCACCAACCGGTTCCATGGCAGTGTTTTCGAGGTGCATCGCAACAACAGCGCGGGGCTGCGCGCCCGCCAGCGCCAGGATGGCAACACGGCGCCCCAACTGATCCGCAATGAGTTCGGAGCTTCGGCAGGCGGGCCGGTGCTCCTACCCAAGCTGTACAACGGCCGCGACCGTACGTTTTGGTTCGTCGCCTTTGAGGGTTTCCGTCAGCGCCAGAGTATCTTCTCCCGCGCCGCTATGCCGCTGGCGGAAATGTGGCAAGGCGATATGAGCCAGATCGTGAACGCCGCCGGACAACGAACGACCATCTACGATCCGTTAACCACCGCCGCCGATGGCACGCGGCAGCCTTTTCCCAACGGTCGGATTCCCGCCGCGCGCATCAGTCCGTTCGCCAACAAGATGAGGGAAGTGACCGCGCTGCCCACCGATAATATCAACCCGTTCTTGGGGCCGAATTTTGACGCCCTCTATCCTTTGCGGCTCGACGAGGACAAATGGACGACGCGTCTGGATCACCAGCTCACCAAGAACGACAACCTGTCCGTGCGCTACCTGTACACGGATCTGGCGCGGCGGCAAACGGGCGCCCGCTTCGGCGCCCCGCCGCCGAATTTGGCCAACCCGTGGGGCAGCCAGCGCCAGGACGGTGTCGTCTGGAACGCGTCCGTGCGCCACAATCGTGTCTTCCGTCCCAATCTCTTCAACGAATTGACGCTTGGCGTCCAGCGCAACGCCAACAGCAATGGCACGCTTGCTGATTTCACGCCTTGGGCTAAGCAACTCGGGCTGCCCAACCCGTTCGGCGTAGACGGCTGGCCTACGCTGGTCGCCAGTCCGTTTTCCTGGAGTTCGGATAATCTGCGCGATGAGAAGCTGACTGGCTACGTGGTCGAGAACAACATGTCTTACGTGGTCGGACGACACACCCTAAAGTTCGGCGGCAAGTATCGCTACGAGCAAAACAACGTTCGCGAGGTGCAGCAGCAGCAAGGCCAGCATACTTTCGGCGGCGCCTGGACTTCGCTTTACGATCCGCGGGGAGACCAGGCGGTTCCTTTCACGGGGAACGGCTTCGCGGACTTGCTTCTGGGAATACCCACCTACCTCTCCGCCCAAAATAATCGTGGTTATTTTTATTTCCGCCAGCACGAAACGGGTCTTTTTGTGCAAGATACCTGGAAACTGACTCCGAGGCTGACGTTGGACCTGGGTCTGCGTTATGACCGGTGGTCGCCCTATTCGGAAGCGCGCAACCGGTTCGTGCAAGTCGACCCGCTCACGATCGCCAGTGTCTTTCAGGTTGTGACTCCAAAAAATATCCCCCTGGAGCAGATTCCCGGGATTCCGGCTTCCCAGGTAGCTTCGTGGGCCGCGCGGGGCCTCACCTGGACCACTGCCGAGAAGGCGGGCATGCCGCGCAATCTCGTTCGTGCCGATAACAATAACTTCGGCCCCCGCGCGGGCTTCGCTTACCGGATCGGTAACCGCATGGTGCTGCGCGGCAGCTATGGCGAGTTTTTCTGGACCATGCCGTTGTCCCAGATTCTCCAGACCATGCGCCTAAACCCGCCTTTGAACCTGCGCTATGAGAACAACATCGGCCTGCTGGATGGAACGGCGACCTATGCCGTCCGCAGGCTGCCGTTGCCGCAGTTCAGCATCGGCCAGGCGAGCATCGACACGGAAGGCATCGTGCAGATTCCGCTCGCCGCGCAGGGAGGGCTGCTGCTGGATGGGCGCAACTGGAGCGACGCTCGCATGCGCTCCTGGCACGTCACGTTGGAGCGCGAGATCCTGCGCGATACCGCCATCCGGCTGTCTTACACGGGCCAGTACAGCAGCGACCTCGAGCAGCGCTATTCGATCAATTCCAGGGAGGGCGAGTACAACTGGGTGAGGCGGACGCGCCAGAACCCGCCCGGCAACCGCGAACTCATGCGGCTCAACAGAGACTGGGCTTTGGCCGCAGTCAACCGCACTGGCATCTCAAATACGAATTCTCTACAGGCGGAGATCGAGCGCCGCTACAGTAATGGCATCGCCTTCCAGGCGTTCTACACGTTCACCCGCGCCCTTACCACCTCGGACGCTGGTGGCTTCTCGGCGGGTGGCAGCGCCATCAACGACACCTTTGGCAACAATCAGGTCCCCGAGCGCATCCAGCTTCTCGATGCCCCCGACGTCTCCTACGAGCAGCTCCGGCGTCTTGTCTACTACAACTCGGCGAGTATTCCCGCCCACCGGGTCCGTTACAACGCTGTCATCGCGCTGCCGTTTGGTCCGGGCAAAAAGTGGGCTTCCAATCTCCGCGGCGCCGCGCGGCATCTGATTGGCGGTTGGGAAATCGCGACGATCGGCGAGTGGCGCGGCGGGCTCTGGTCCAGCGTGGCGGCAAACCGCTACCTGTTCGGAGATCCAACTTTGTCTGGCGACCAGCGTCTTTTGTTAACCTTCGCCGGGCGGCCGCAACGGCTGTGGTTCCGCGGCGACTTCGACCCGCGTCAAGCGACCAACGTCGACCAGAACACGCTCCAGCAGCTCGTGCCTGTCGACCGCGGACAGCGCGTCTTGCGTCCCGTTGGCCACCTTTTCGACAACCGTATCCCGCTGCCTCTGGCGGATGGGACCACGCGATTGACGACCATTGAGGATCTCGTAAACTGGAATGCCCGGAACTTTTACCGTGGCCCGGGACTGTGGAATCTCGATACCTCTGTTTACAAAAACTTCGCGATTCGGGAATCACTGCGCCTGCAACTGTCCGTGGACTTTTTTAACGTCACCAACTCTCCCATGGACGCTGCGCCCAACACCACGACGGGTCTCCAGGATCTGAGCACCCAGGTCAATGACCCGCGGATCATCCAACTTCGCGCCCGCTTTAGCTGGTAGCGGCGCTTGCCGGGCCGTTTTCCGGCGCGCACGGGTCGGCGATTCTGTCCCCGTGGCTTGGCCTAGGATTCTGCCCCGGGCCTGTCGTCCATACCTCTGTGCGGCGCCCCGGCTGCGTCGCCGCAGAGCCGTATCCTCCGCTCGGCCGCGCTGGGCGCGGTGTTGCCCGGACTGCGCTCGATCGCCGAACGCCGCCGCGCCGGTTCGTAATGCTTGTAAACATTCCGTAACCGTTCGGGCGCCGCTGTGTTACTGTATTGTCACATTCGCCGGATAGTATCAATTGGTATGTCCTTTTTTTGCCAACTTCTGATTGTTTGGCTCGTGTTTGTCGGCTCTCTCCGCGGGCAGTCCCTGGCTGGTTTGGGCGCCATTAGCGGCACCGTCACCGACGAGACCGGCGCGCTGGTGCCTGCTGCGCAGGTCACCGTGACCAATGAGGCCAAAGGGATCAGCCGCAAGCTGCTGACCAACGAGGCCGGCTATTTCCTGGCCCCGTCTCTGCCGCCCTCCGCTGGCTACGCGGTATCCGTGCAGAAAGAAGGATTCGCGCTCTACGAAGCCCGCGAGGTGTTGGTGCAGGTCGGCCAGAACGTCGCGCTCAGCGTGAAGTTGAGTCTCGGCCAGCAGGTGCAGATGGTCAGCGTCGAGGACAGCACCCCCATCGTGGAGCAGACAAAGACCGGCGTGTCCCAAGTAGTCGACAACAGCCAGATTCAGAACCTGCCCATCAACGGGCGCCGGGTGGATACTTTTGTGCTGCTCACCCCCGGCGTCACCAACGACGGCACCTTCGGGGCGGTTACCTTCCGCGGGATGCCCGCCGCCAATGCGTTCCTCCAGGACGGCAACGACACGACGCTCCAGTTCTACAACGAAAACGCCGGCCGCACCCGCATCAGTTCGAACATCAGCCAGGACGCGGTCCAGGAATTCCAGGTGCAGGCTTCCGGCTACAGCGCCGAGTTTGGCCGCGCGACCGGGGGCGTGATCAACACGGTCACCAAGAGCGGCACCAACGATCTCCACGGCACGGCATACTGGTTCTTCCGCAACCGGACGCTCAACGCCCGCGACCGCTATTCGGCGGTGAATCCGCCCGAGTACCGGCATCAGGCCGGCGGCAGCCTGGGCGGGGCGTTTGTCAAAGACAAGCTGTTCTACTTTTTCAATTACGAAGCCACGCGGCGGAACTTTCCGATCGTCAGTTCCATCCTGAATCCCCAGTTCTTTGACGCGGGCGCCAACTTTATTGGCAACTGCGGCGCGCCCGCCACGCCCCAGCAGTGCGCCAACGCGGTAGAGTATTTTCGGCGCTTTTTCGGACGGGTGGACCGGACCGTCAGCCAGAACCTCTACTTCGGCAAGCTCGATTGGCGTCCCACCGACCGGCAGAGCCTCAGCCTGAACTTCAACCTGCTGAACTGGGAGTCTCCCAACGGCATCCAGACCGCGGCGGTCCTGACCAACGCCGCCGCCATCGGCAACAACGGGGTGTCGACGGTGAAGACCCGGTGGGCGCGCCTGGCCCACACCGCCATTGCGACGCCCCAGGTCGTGAACGAATTCCGCTTCGGCTGGTTCAAGGACCGCCTGTTCGACGACGTGAACTACGATCTGGCGCCCCCCGGTGTCCGCTCCGCGGTCACCGTGCAGGGCCAGGCCAACCTCGGCGTGCCCAACTATCTGCCGCGCGTCCAGCCGACCGAAGACCGCTTCCAGTTCGCCGACAACCTGTCGTGGACCCGGGGCAAGCACCTGTTCAAGTTCGGGTTCGACATCGCGCACACCAAGGACGTCGAGGATGCGCTGTTCAACGGCGTAGGCAGTTTCACCTACGGCACGATTACCGCGTTCGCCCAGGACCTGACGAATTTGGATGGGGGGAAGCGCTGGCAGTCGTACAGCCAAGCCTTCGGTCCCTTCCTCACCGAGACCTTCATCCGCGACTTCAACTTCTTCGCGCAGGACCAGTGGCGCATCACCAAGAGCCTGACCCTGAACTACGGCTTGCGCTACGAGTACGCCCAGTTTGCGCAGCCCGCGCGCTCGAATCCCGACTACCCGCAAACCGGCCGCATCAACCAGCCTGGACGCAATTTCGCGCCGCGGATTGGCGTGGCCTACGTACTGGGCGCCAAGACGGTGCTGCGCGCCGGCTATGGCATTTACTACGCCCGGTTCCCTTCCGCCACCCTGTCCCGCCTCCATCAGCTCAACGGCGTCGTCCAGCGCGCCCTCACGCTCCAGGGCAATATCGAAGCGGACCGCAATGCCGGTCCCGTGTTCCCGTCCCGGCTGGCGAACCTGGACCGCCAGCCGCCCCAGGGCTCGGTGACCATTGCGTTCGCCGATCCCAACATCGTCACCCCGTACACCCAGCAGGGCGACCTGAGCATCGACCGGGAACTCACCCGCAACATGGGCATCACCGTCTCCTATCTCTGGAACCGCGCTTTGAAACAAATGACGAGGCGGGACCTCAATATCGGCCCCGCGACGGGTTCGATGACCTATCGCATCCTCGACGCGGCGGGCAACCAGGTGAGCACGTACACCACGCCGACCTACCAGCTTGCCAACCGCGTAGACCCGCGCTATGCCCGGGTGGTGATGATCGACAACGGCGGGCGCATCTGGTATGACGGCCTGGCTGTGCAATTCCGGCGCCGCGCTTCCAAATGGCTGGAGGGCACCGTCGCGTACACCTGGTCGCACGCGCGGGACCTCTCCCAGGGTGGCGCGGCGGCCAACACCTTCCTGACCGACGGACCGGCGACGCTCTTCAACGGCGACTACGACCTGGAGAAGGGTACCTCGGTGCTCGATCAGCGCCACCGGTTGGTGAGCACCGCCATCGTGACGCCGCCCGTCTACAAGTTCGGCAACCGCCTGGCGAGTTCCGCGCTGAACGGTTGGCAATTGTCGCTGATTCACACCTCGGCCTCGCCGCAGTACACGACGCCGACGGTGCTGGTCTCCGGCGCGCAGTATTCGGGCCAGCCGTTCAATACTACCCTGAACGGCTTTGGCGGCTCCAACCGCGTGCCCTTTTTCTCCCGGCAGTCCATTCCGGTCGATGAAGTGCACCGTGTGGACGGACGGCTGACGAAGGCCTTTACGATGTTCGAGCGGGCGCAGTTGCAGTTGAACTTCGAGGCGTTCAACATCTTCAACCGCATCAGCGACACCACGGTCAACACGACGGCCTTCCAGGCGCAAGCCGGGGTGCTGCGGCCGGTCGCCAACCTGGGCGCGGGCACGGCTTCGGGCGGCTTTCCCGACGGCACCAACGCCCGCCGGGCGCAGGTGTCTCTCCGGGTGGTGTTTTAGCGGCAAGGCGGGCCGGCCCCTTCGAGGTTCTCCCTTCCCACGCGGCTAACGCCGGGGGCTCGTTTCGACCCTCGTGCGCCCCTGCGTCGAGCCTCGGCCCGCCCCGGCCGGGCGGGCCAACCACGTCGCCGGGCGCCGCTCCTCCGCGGCGGCTTTCCACTCCCGGCGTGGGCTTCAGCGGAAAACTCTTGGCCGCCGGGATGCTTCGCGCTACAAACAGAAGAAGGAGGTTCTGTTTTCATCCTGACACGCCGCCTGTGGATTGTTTGCGGATAAATGATGACCGTCTGTCGCCCGTGGACTGTAAGCCGTTTTCCCACTGCACGTTAGCAGTTCGCCCGCTCCGGGCGCGGGAAACGCCGATTGTGCACAGGACAATCCGATGGTTTCAGAGCGGTTAATTTTTCCCTTCCCGGCGGCCCGTCCGGTTGTAGAACGTTAGATGGACTTCACGATGGCTACCCCCAGTCTTGCGCTTGAAAAAGGTCTGCCGGCCAATCTCGACGCGGAGCGCTACGTGCTGGGCGCGATCCTGCTCGACGATACCTACTTCGTCCAGGTCGCCGGGGTCCTGGAAGCCGGGGACTTCAGCATCGAGAAGCACCAGCGGATCTTCGCCCGCATGACGGAACTGCACGACCGCGACGAGCGGATCGATCGCGTCACGGTGGCCAATGAACTGCTCCGGCACAACCAACTGGAGGCCTGCGACGGCTTGGCCTACCTGGTTTCCCTCGACGACGGCCTGCCGCAGATCCTGAACATCGAAAGCTACGTCCGGATCGTCAAGGACAAAGCCATCCTGCGCCGCATGATCTACACCGCGCAGAGCCTGATGAACCGGTGCATCAACGGCGTCGAGTCGCCCCACGAGATCCTGGCCACGACCGAGGACGCCCTCATGAGACTGGGCGAGGCGCAGGTCCGCACCGCGTTCGCGACGCCGGCCAAGATCGTCGAGGAGTATGAGGGCGGCCTGAACGCGTTCCTGGATCCTTCCAAGCGGATCAAGGGCGTCTCCACCGGTTTCACCAAGCTGGACGAAATGACCAGCGGGCTGCACGGCGGCGAACTGGTGATTCTGGCCGCGCGGCCTTCCATGGGGAAAACGGCGCTGGCGTTGAACATCGCGCAGCACGTCGCGGTGCGGCTGAGCCTGCCGGTGGCGATTTTCTCGCTGGAAATGTCGAAGGAGTCCCTGCTGACGCGCCTGCTCTGCGCCACCGCCCGGGTCGACAGCCACCGCTACCGCACCGGTTATCTGAACGCCGACGAGCGGCGCCGGCTCCAGGCCGCCCTGGTGCAGCTTACGGAAGCGCCGCTGTTCATCGACGACAGCGCCGGCGTCCATGTCATGGACATGCACGCCAAGTTGCGCCGCCTGCAAGCGGAACACAAGCTTGGCCTGGTGGTGGTGGACTACCTGCAACTGATGAGTTCGCCCCGCCGCGTGGAAAACCGCGTCCAGGAAGTCAGCGCCATCTCGCGCGGCCTGAAACTGCTCGCCAAGGAACTGGATGTCCCCATGCTGGTGCTCTCCCAGCTCAGCCGCGCGCCGGAAACGCGCCAGGGCGACCACCGGCCCCAGTTGAGCGATTTGCGCGAGTCGGGGTCCATTGAGCAGGACGCCGACGTCGTGATGTTCATCTTTCGCGAAGAAGTCTACAAACGCGACCGGGAGGATTTGCGCGGGCTCGCCGAGTTGCTGCTGGCCAAGCAACGGAACGGTCCGATTGGTAAGATTAATCTGGTTTTTCTTCATCACCTGACCAAATTCGAGAACCGCGCCGAAGATCTGGGCGAACTTGCCGAAGAATAACCGCCCCGCCCGGCGCGCGTCCGCGGGGAGAACCGATGGGATGGGAAGCGAAGTGTACGGCCCGCTTCGGGCGGCAGGCTGGCGCCGGCAAGGCGCAGTTGGAGACGGCGGCCCTGTTGTTCCGCGGGCCGTTCCGGCTGGACATTCCGCTTACTGAAATCCGCGGCCTCTCCGTGCAGGACGGTGTGCTGGAAGTCCGCTTCGGCCGCAAAGTGGCGCGCTTCGATCTTGGCGCGGCGGCGGCGAAGTGGGCGGACCGGATCCAGCATCCAAGATCGCTCATGGACAAACTGGGCGTGAAACCGGAGTCCCGGGTTTCGGTGCTGGGTTTGCGGGATCCGGCCTTCCTGGCCGAACTGGCGGCGCGGGGCGCGCGCGTTGCCCGCGGCCGCTTGCTGCGGAACTCCGATTTGATCTTTCTGGCGGTCCGGTCGCCGTCCGACCTCAACCGGTTTCCGGTCCTCCGGGCGAGCCTCCAGCCCGCCGGCGCTGTCTGGGCGGTGTGGCCGAAGGGCAAGGACCAGCTGGTGGGGCAACTCGAAGTGATGGTGGCGTGCCGCCTGGCCCGCCTCGTGGACACCAAGGTGGTGAGCTTCTCCGGCACCCACACGGCGATGAGGATGGTGATCCCGCTCGAAGAGAGGAAGTGAACGCCAGGCGCTTTACTTGCCTGAGATCAGCAGCCCGCCGTCCACCACGAGCGTGGTTCCGGTGATCCAGGAGGCGGCGTCGGAAACCAGAAACAGCACCGCTTCGGCGATGTCGCGCGGCGTACCGATGCGCCCGAGCGGATGCCAGCGCAGCACCTCCTTCATGGTCGCCGCGGGGTCCGCTTCTCCGGCCAGCCACTTGTCGAGCAGCGGCGTCTGGATGTAGCCCGGGCAGATCGCGTTGACGCGGATGCGGTCGCGCCCATGATCGAGCGCCATCGTCCGCGTCAGTCCCAGCATGCCGTTTTTCGACACGTCGTAGGCCAAGGCCCCGGCGTAAGAAGCGAAGGCGTGCACCGACGCGATGTTGACAATCGCGCCGCCGCCCGCCGCCCGCAGGTGTGGCAAGGCGAACTTCGATACGAAAAACGCTCCGCGCAAGTTGACCGCCAGTTGCCGTTCCCAGCCCTCGGTGGTCAGCTCTTCCGCGGTTCCGTACACCGCGATGCCGGCGTTGTTGACAGCGGCGTCCAGCCGGCCGAAATGCGCGGCGGCGGCATCCACCGCGGCGCGGGTTTGCGCCTCGTCCACCAGGTCGGCGGGCAGCGCCAGCACCGCGCCGCCGCGGTCCGCCAGTTCGGCGTGCTTCGCCGCCAGCGCCTCCCGGTCCACGTCCAGCAGCGCCACGCGCGCGCCCGCCTCCACCAGACGCTCGGCGATCCCCGCACCGATCCCCTTGGCCGCGCCGGTGACCAGCACGGCTTTTCCATCCATTCGCATGCCTGACTATTACGATAGCGGACGGGGCAGGCGGGCGGTGCGGCCGTCTCTGCTTTTCCGCGCCCGGCAAGCGGCCCCGCATGAGCCCGATTCGCCTCGCGCAAGGCGAGATGCCGCCTTCTGCTCAATTACCGCGCGGGGTCTCGCGCGGGCTGAAGCGCAGAATCCGGGTGGAAGAACTTGGATTCGCCAGCCGCCTCTTGGCCTTTTGCGCTTCTCCTGGCAGATGAAAGCGGCCGCGCCCGCGGCCCGCGGAGTACACTGGCTTCATGGCCGCACCCCTCACCTCGAAAGCCTGCCTGGTCCGGCACGAAGGAGCGGCGCCGCGCGAGCGCTCCACGTGCGGCTGGCGGGATCTGTTGATCAGCCGCTTCGACGCGGACGTGGCCGCCTGGGCCCACGCGGTCGACATTGACGGCGCCCGCCCGCACTATCACAAGATCGCCACCGAGTTGTATTACGTGCTCGAGGGCGAAGGCGTCATCGTACTCGACGGCGAGGAGCACGAGATCCGCAAGGGCTCGATGGTTCATATTCCGCCGGGCGTGGTGCATGGCGCCAAGGGGCGGATGCGCGTCCTGGTGGTCGGCATCCCGAACATGGCCGAGGACGACCTGTTCTTTCCAGCCTCCTAGCGCGCCCGTCCGCGAACGCCGGGCTCCTTCGCCCAAGGCCTACAGCCGCGGCACCTCGACTTCCGCGCCCTTGCGCGACGCCGACACGTAGCCGGCGTAGATGGCCAGGGTAATGTCGATCGCCAGTTCCAGGTCGCACTCCGGCTGCCGCCCCTCTTGAAAGGCGTGCACGAAGTCGCGCATCTCGTAGTACTGGCCGTTGCTCCAGCCGTATTCCGGATAGACGGGGATCCAGCCTTCGTTAGAGCTGATCTTCTCCATCAGATCCATATCGGCGAACTCCCGATGGCTGGGGCTGTAGAGGTCCACCACCTTCACCGGCTGGATATGACAGCGAGTGCGATGATTGTTGGCGAAGACCTCGACGAAGTCGTACACCCCGCCGAGCACCAGCTCCGAAGTCATAACGTCGGCGACCATGCCGTCGTCGAAGATTACGTGGATCAAGGCGTAGTCTTCGGTGTCCTGGTAGTGGGTGCGCAGGTACCCCCGGTCCTCGAACAGCGGGTTTTTCGTGATCGAGTGGGTCCGGCAGGAGACGGCCGCGGGGCGGATCGGGCTGCCCCGCCGGGCCAGACCCTCCTTGCGCTTCAGGTACAGCACGCCGCCCAGCGGATGGCAGCCCTTGCCGATCAGCGAGCCGCCGCCCTGCTCGGCCCAGATGCCGTAAAACGGGGAGTGCGAGCCGCGGTGGGATTCCTCAGCGGTCATGCGGAGAATCTGCGCCTTGGTGGCTTCCAGGATCTGGCGTTCGCGCTGGATGGAGGGGGCGTAGATATAGTTCTCGGCGTAGCCCAGCAGAATGCCGCTCTCGGCCACGGTCCGGCGGATGGCGCGCAATTCGTCGACGACCGCGGCCAGCATTTCCTCCTTGGAATGCGTTTCGGGCGAACCGAAGAAGCCGTGGAAAGGTTTTTCGACGATGACGTGCTTGCCAGCCTGGGCCGCGGCGCGGATGTAGGGCGCGTGCGATGACGGCGGGGTGCAAATATCCAGCACGTCGATGTGCGGCAACATCTCTTCCACCGAGGCGTAAGCGGTAACGCCGAATTCGCGGGCGAACGCCTCCCGGCTCTCCGGGCGGAGCGAAGTAACCGCCGTGGCGGCGGCGGGCAGGCCGCGGAGATTTTGATAATGGAAGCGGGCGGCGAAGCCGGAGCCCGCGATGCCGATGCGCAGGGGAGTCATCCTTTATCTGTTACCACGGCCGGGCTGAGGCATTGGCGCCGGGCCGGCGGGCAGGGCCGCGAAAAGACTTCCCCGGCCGCTACGCATTCAAAACGGGCCACGCACGAGTCGATAAGGATCGGTATGGGCGCGCGGCGAGTAGTGATCCGGATACGGCTCGGCCGGTGGGAGTACGGGCGCTGCTGGGACCGGTTGACGGGCGAGGCGGCTTTCGCCGCCTGGTTCCTGTTCGGCCTTTCCGCCGTCGTCGGCCTGGTGCTGGCGGCCATGCCCCGCTGGTTGTGGTGGCGCTGACTCAGCGGCGGCGCCGAAAGTCCCAAACGTAAATGGAATACCCGATCCGGCGGTCCGGCGGCCTGGCCCGCAGCCACGCATACTCGGCGCTGGGCGCATAGAGGCCGTACAGGGGCGTCACGCTCACCGCCACCACGTCGCGCATCGATTCGGTTTTCCACGTCTCCCAGGTGGCCGGCACTGGCGCCACCTCCAGCGGGTACTCCGCCAAACTCGCCGATCCGAAATACGATAAATACAACTTGCGCACGCCCTTCGCCGCCAGGAACTTCATCAGCCTGTCCAAGTCCTGCCCCCAATCGATGTTCGAATCAAGCAGATACTTCGGCCCTGCTTCCGGGCCGCCGGCCGCCGCGTTGAAAAAGGCCAGGTAATAAGGGTGGATCCGGCCAATCTCCCAAAAGTGTCCGGCGAGCGCGAGCGCCAGCAGCACGGCGGCTGCCCGGTTCCTTACCAATGTGCTGACCACGGACGCCAGCCACACATACAGCACTGGGAACAGCGGCAACAAATGGCGGAGACCGAGATTGATCCGGCTGGACGCGCAGAACAGGAAGAACGCCAAGCCGGCCGCCAACAGCGCGGTTTGCGTCCGGTTCCAGCGCACCCACCAGCCGCCGAGGAACGCCGCCAGCAGCATCGCCAGCACGGCCACCGGGGTTTTCACCAGAAACGCAACCGGGAAGTACCGCCAGTCGCCGTGTTCGGAAACCCGCCCGAGTAAGTACGAGGGGTGGCCTGCACGGTTGCGTTCGGCCACCCGGTCGAGCCCAACCAAATATGGATGCGCGCGGACGCGCAGTGCGCGCCCTGCCCAGTGCAGGGCGCGTCCCGCCGGCGTGTCCGACAGGGTGATCTGGTGGAGACGCAGCCTTTCGGGCGGCCGCCGCCAGGGCAGATACGAGGTCCACACCACCAGCCCGGCCGTGCAGGCCAGGACCGCGCACCCGCGGAGGCAGCGCCGCAGTCTGGATGGCCGGGGCGCCACGATCCAGTACAGCAGTGGCAGCAACGGAAGCAGAATCACGGCGGAAAATTTGGTGGCGAGCGCGCCGCCCAGGCAGACGCCCGCAAGCGCCAGCCTGCGCCCGGACCCGGATTCGGCGTAGTCGAGCCACAGGGCGCAGGTCAGAAAGAACCAAAACGCCAGCGCTACGTCGGTGGTGACGTACCGCCCATGCGCGAGCAGATTGGGATCGCTGGCCGTGAGGGTGGCCGCCAGCAGCGCGGCCAGCGCGCCGCAGCGCCGGCGGGTCCACCACGCCACGGCGGCGGTGAGCCCCAGCGCCAACAGCATCGAAGCCACGCGCCCCAGCGCGAGCATCCTCCGCCACGGCGTCCCGTTCTCGAACAGGAACGTCCGGCCGTAGGCGATCTCATCCAACTCACCCCGCGCGGGCAAGTTCACGGCGGCAAAGCGCAGTGGCAGCGCCGCGAGCAACTTGTGCAGGGGAGGATGCTGCGGGTTCTGCGTGAAGTCCGCCCGCTTCCAATAGGCGAAACCGGCGGCCAGATGCATTGCCTCGTCCCAGGTCTGCGATTCCTGCCGCGCGGTGGTGAACAGGACGATGGCTTGGCCCGCCACCAGCAAGGGTAAGACCAACCAATAGCCGCGCGCGGCGTGCCGCTCCAGCGCGACGCCCAGGCGGGGATGATCGTCGTGCATCAACAGTCCGGAGTTCTCAGTATCGCATCGGACCGGGTGAGGGCGGCGCCGCGCTCCCCGGAGCGGTCTGCTATCCTAAATCCTGGAGTATTGATACTATGGCCTTCAATCAGGGGGCTCAGGTGGAGCACCCGAAATACGGCTTGGGATACGTTGTCTCCCGCACTGAGGACCGCATCGTGATCAAGTTCGATGATCATGGGGAGAAAAAGTTTGTCACGCCCCTGGTCGAGGGTTCGCTCAAGAAGAGCGATCGTCAGCCGCCTACCGAGAAGAAGGGCAGCCGGTCGAAGAAGGCCAAGCCGGCGCCCGCCTCCGAGTAGCTCGCCAGAAGGAATTCCGATTTGAACGCACGGCAGAAGCGTCTTTTTGAGGAGGCGCGAAAGCGCAACCCGAATCTCAAGGTTCCCTCCGAACCCGCCGCTCCGTCCGCCGATTTGACGGATGAGGATTTTGCGCTGATCAAACAGGGCGTCGGCGACAAGACCCCGCGGACTGGCGGGGGGCTGGCGGGCGCCGCTCCCGGCGCGGAGGCCGAACCTGCCGCGCCGCTGACGGGCACGGTGGTCAAGTACTTCGCGGAAAAAGGCTTCGGGTTCATCCGGCCCGAGGACGGAGGAAAGGATGTCTTCTTTCACGTCACGCGGCTGGTGGAAGGCTTCCCGGACGATCTCGTCCCCATGGTGCGCGTCTCCTACGATCTGGACTATGACCGGACCGGCAAGCTCCAGGCGACGAATCTCCGCATTCTGAAAGCATAGCCCGCTGATTCAGTTCCCTTCCGCCGGGAGGCGGTAAACCAGGATGCCTCCCGGTTGCGCGAGGGGCCGAAGGCGGCGGAAGGCCTCGTAGTAGTCGCGGTAGGCCGGGGCGAAGTGCGCGCCGGTCAACAGCGTGGCGCTCACCGCGTAGTATACGCCCGGCTCGGGGCGCAGGCGGGTCTCCTTCGCCCATTCCGGTCCCCAGGGTGGGATGAGGAACTCGTACTGGCCGGGAGCGAAATAGCGATTCGGTTGATCCATGCCGAAGTACGCCAGGCGAATACGGGGGATCCCGCGGGCGCGTACATAGCGGGCCAGCGCCGGCAGGCCGTGGCCCCAGTCGAGATTGCTGTCCCCGACGTAGGCGAGCGCCCGGTCCGTCCCACCCGCCGCCCAATTGGTAAACCCGATGCCGTAGGGGAACGACAGAGCCGTCTCAGCCAGCCACGCCAGGCACCACACGAGGAGCACCACGGCGCGGCGCTGGCGAAGCATCTCGCGGATGCCAAGACCGGCAAACAGGAGCGCAAACGGCAGCGCCGGCAATACCAGCCGGACGCCGAGCTGAAGCGAGGACGCCGACGCGGCGGCCACATACAGGACCGGCGGCAGGACCAGGAAGCCGAGCGTCTCGGCGGACAAACGGCGGCGTAGCGCGATCGCGCAGGCCAGGAGCAGGACGAGCAGCGTCACAGGAACCTTCACGGCAAGCGCCACCAGGAAATACAGAGGATGTCCGTCAGGCCAGACTTTGCCTAGCAGGTAGACGGGGGCGGGAGAAGCGTTCGAGAAGACCAGGGAGCGGAAACCTTCCCAAAAGCCTCGCGGCGCGGGCAACCATTCGGCGAGCGGCAACACCGCCCGCACCACCGCCGGCGTCTTGGCGAACTCGCCGAGTTGCCGGACCTCGGCGGGATGCGCCTTGGCGACGGGTCCGGGAAAGGCAAGACACATGCCCGCGTACAGCAGGGAGAGGGCGAGCAACAGGTGCACCGCCGCTCGCAACGCCGGGGGCCGCGGCCGAAGGACGGCACGGCCGAGGATCAGCGCGCACGCGGCTGGGACTAGCACCAGCATCGAGAACTTCGCCAGGCAGGCCGCCAGCAGCGCCGCACCCAGCAACGCGCCGCGTGCGGCGTCCGGTTGGCGCCAGTAACGCCAGGCGGCGTACCAGAACGCGAGATATCCGAACGTCGCGGCCAAGTCGTTCTTGAACAGTGCGCCGTGCCCCAGCGCCGTGGGCTCGGTAAGAAAGAGCGCCGCCGCGGCGAGCGCGGCCCCGGATCCTGAGAGTTGCCGTGCCCACCACCACAGCAGGACGGCGGTGGCCAGTGGAAACACCAACATCGGCAGCCGCGACCAGAAGAAGAAGCTCTGGATGCGCGGGGGCGGAAACGCCTCCATCATGGCCGTGGAGACATTCCACTCATGCTCTGTCTTCCAGGATGGGTGCGAAGGAGACAGCGGCACACCTAGCCAGCGCGGAACCCATCCGCCCACGATCTTGATGAGCGGCGGCATGTCCTGGGGCTTCAGACGGTCACGGCCTTCCCAATAGAGCGCGGCCGAGAGGAGATGGCTGGGTTCGTCGGCGGTTACGCCCACGCGCCACGCCTGGTACGCCAGGAGCATCGTCAGAAGCGCCAGCAGCCCCCCGAGCCAGCGCCGTTCGGCGGCGGTGACCGGCGGCCTTGGGGTTGGCGTAGTCAAGCGGACCGGGACGGTCGGCGAAGCGGGGATGCATGCCCGCGCGGACCGATCCCCGATTATAGCTGCTAAGGAGCTATGCGCGGTCAGCGGTCAGCGGTAGCTGATTGCTGATGGCTGACCACTAATATCCTCGTTGCTTGTCCACAACGTTCCGCAGCGGCTGCCCGGCGCGGTAGCGGGCGAAATTGTCAAGGAAAAACAGCATGGCCTGATCCAGCCAATCGCGGGTGTGGTCCGCGCAGTGCGGCGACAGCAGAACGTTCTCCAAGCGATAGAAAGGGTGTCCCGCGGGCAGGGGCTCGACGTCAAAGACATCGAGCGCGGCGCCGCGGATGCGTCCGGATTCGAGGGCGCGAGTCAGCGCGGCTTCGTCCACCACCGGACCTCTCCCCACGTTGATCAGGACGGCTTCCGGCTTCATGGCGGCCAGCGCCGCCTCTCCGATCATCCCCCGGGTCTCGGGCGTGAGCGGCGCGGCGGCGATGACATAGTCGCACTGGGGCAGCATCGCTTGCAGTTGGCCGAAGCCGTATACCTGGTCGGCCCATGGGTCGTCCTGCGACTGCTCGGGCCGTTTGCGAAGTCCCAGGACGCGCATGCCGCACGCTTTGGCCCGCTGCGCGCAGGCCCGGCCAATATCGCCGTAGCCCACGATGCCCACCGTCTGGAAGCGGATCTCATCGACGTCGAACGGATCCCAGCGGCCGGCCTGCTGGCTGCGCACCATACGCCGCAGGTCCTTGGCGAAGAACAGAATCGCCGCCAGCGCAAACTCGCCGAGTGACTGGCTGAACACGCCGCGCCCATTGGTCAGCGTGGCCGGGCTGGCCAGCAGGGCGGGCGTGAGCAGGCCGTCGAGCCCGGCCGCGGGCGAGTGGATCCAGCGGACGCGCGGCGCCATCGCCAGCACCTGGTCCAACAACCCGCGCGGCGGCCACCAGAGTAGGATAACGTCCGCCTCTGGGGCCAGGTTGCCAAAGGCCTCGGGCGTGTTGCCTGCCGCCAGGCTGGTTCCCTCGGGAAGCCGCTCCAGATAGGACAGTTTCGGGTCGCGGGGGTCGCCCAGCGCCAAAAGCACGCTTTGTTTCATGCGGAAATCGAATGTAGCATAAAGGTTGCGGAGCGCGGCCGGCCAAGGTGCGCCTGCCTCATCGTATGTTTGACTTATCCTTGGAACTCGTACGGGTAGTGGAAGAAGCGGCCATCGCGGCCGCGCGCACCATGGGAATGGGCGACGGCAAAGCGGCCGACCAGGCGGCGGTGGAAAGCATGCGCCGCGTGCTCGACACGATCCCCATCGATGGAACCATTGTCATCGGCGAAGGCGAACGGGACAAAGCGCCCATGTTGTACATCGGCGAAAAAGTCGGCGCCGGGCGCGATCTGGATGGTCGTTTATCGGTGGACATCGCGGTGGATCCGCTCGAGGGCACCAATCTGTGCGCCACCGGCGCCGGCGGCGCGATCACCGTGCTGGCCGCGTCGGAAAAAGGCGGGTTGCTGCACGCGCCGGACTGCTACATGGAGAAGATCATCGTCGGACCTTCGGCGAAGGGCGCGGTCGACCTGGACGCTCCCGTCAAACACAACCTGAAAGCCATTGCCCGGCGGTTACAGCGGGGAGTGGACGACCTGGTCATCGTGGTGTTGGACCGCCCCCGGCATGAACAACTGATCCGCGACATTCGCGAGGCGGGCGCGCGGATCCGCCTGATTGCCGACGGGGACCTGTCGGCGGGGATCGCCGCGGCGGTCATCGGCACCGGGGTGCACGCCGTGATGGGCATTGGGGGCGCGCCCGAGGGCGTACTGTCGGCGGCGGCGCTGCGCTGCCTGAACGGGGAAATCGTCAGCCGGCTGGTGGTGAAAGACGCCGCGCAGGCCGAGCGCATGCAGGAGATGGGGATTCGCGACTTGAAACAGATCTACACCGCCAAGGACTTGGCGCCGGGAAAGAATCTGGTGTTCGCGGCATCGGGAGTGACCGACGGGAACCTGTTGAAAGGCGTCCGCTTCTTTGGCGACGGTACCCGGACCCAGTCGGTGGTGATGAACCTTTCCCCGGCGCGGGTGCGCTTTATCGATTCGGTCCACCTGGAGAACCGGCCGGACGTGCGGGTGCGGTTCCAGTAGCGCTCCCGGGCGGCCCCGCGTCGCGGTTGCGCCGGTCCGCGAGCCTGCGTCAAACTGAAGGAAACGGCTCTCTCCGAGCGAAGATGCCTGACTTTTGCACGTGCGGCGCCGAATTGCCGGTAGACGCGAGGTTTTGCCATCGCTGCGGGAAGCCGCAAAGATCCGAGGATTTGCTCCGCGACGAGGCGGTGGAGGTCACGTCTGCCCGCGAGCCAGCTCCGGTAGCGCCGGCTGCGGCCGCTCCGGCCCCGGGCTTTCAGAACCCGATCGCGCTCCGCGTCGCGCTGCTGGCCGCGAGTTTGGCCACGCTGCTATTTCTCTTGATTCAATACGGCTTTGTGGTCTGGCTGGTAGGCGCCGGGTTCCTGGCGGCGTACCTGTTTTCCCGGCGCACGCAGCAGGTGCTCAGCGTACGCGCGGGCGCGTACCTGGGCTGGATCACGGGCATTCTCAACTTCGCGTTGCTGGCGGTGCTGTTCGCGGTTTCGGCGGCGCTGTCCGGCGACCAACTCGCGCAGTTGTACCAGGAGCAGCTCCGCCAAATGCCCGCCACGGACCCCAAAGTGGCCGAGGCGGTGAAAATGCTCGAGTCCCCCGGCGGAATGGCGGCGGTCTTTTTAACCTCCTTCGCGTTCCTGTTCGCCGTGGTGACCGCGTTCTGCACGGCGGGCGGCGCGCTGGGCGCCAAGATCCTGCACAAGGATTAGGCGGCTTTACCGGCGGCTGGCGCTCCGTTTGACGATGGCCACGCCCGCGAAGATCGTGCCCATCGCCAACGCTTCGCGCATGCCGAAAGGCTCGCGATAGAACAGCCAGCCCAGCGCCACCGCCACGACGCAATTTACGTAGTTATGGATGGAGACAAGGGCCACCGGCAGGTGGCGCAGGGCATAAAAATACGACGTGTAGCCGATGATCGAACCAAAGAACACCAGGTAGAGCAAGGCGCCGTACGCCCGGGTGTCCCAAATCAGCGGCGGCGCCGGTCCCAGCAGCGCCGGCGGCAGGAAGGCCAAGCCCGCCGCCAGTTGATGCAGTGCGCCTACCGCGAGCGGACTCGCGGCCGTGGGCAGACGCCGCTGGGCAATCGAGCCATACGACCAGCTTGCCATGCCTGCCTGAAGGATCAGAAAGCCCGTGAGCAGCGACGGCGCGTTCGTATCTCCGGCAAGCGCCGGCGACAGCAGCAGCACCGCTCCGGCCAAACCCACCAGCATGCCCCTCAGCGTCGGGCCGTGCAGCCGTTCGCCCCCGGGCAGCAGGGCTTCGATGCCCACCATCCAGAACGGCGAGAACGTAATGAACAGCCCCGCCAGGCCGCTGGCGATGTACAGTTCGGAGAAAGTCAGCGCCCCATTACCGATTCCCAGTATCAGGACGCCATAGAGCGCGCTCCGCCACAGGTCGCGGCCGGGCGGTATCCATTCTCTCCGCAAGCAGGCCGCCGCGGTCAGGACGCCGCCCGAGAGCAGAAACCGGCTGCTGACCAGCCACAGCGGCGGAATCGCCTCCAGCGCCATGCGAATGGCCAGGTAGGTGGTACCCCAAAAGATGCAGACGGCAACGAGGGCCAGATAAGCGAGAAACTGCTCGCGTTGCGCCAAGCGATCAGCGTAGCATGCAGGCCTTCGACTACAATGAAGCGAGATCTTCGCTCGCCTCCGTGCCGACTATTCTCACCGTCACCATTAACCCCGCGCTCGACCGCAACGTGACTGCGGACCGCCTGGTGTTCGAAGATCGCGCCTACATTCTGAACGCGTACGAATCGGCGGGCGGACGGGGCATCAACGCCTCACGGGTGATTCATTCGTTCGGCGGCGACACGCTGGCCGTTTTGCCCTGCGGCGGCGAGACCGGAGACCGGCTGGCGGGTTTTCTCGACAGCGCGGGATTTCCCTACGAAGCCATCCGCATGCAGAGCGCGGTGCGGGTGAACCTCTCCATTTCCGACCAACAGGGCCTGACCATCAAGCTAAACGAGCGCGGGCCGTTGTTGACCCCCGAGGAGATCGAGCGGCTGGAAGCGGCCATTTGCGCGCGCATGCAAGGCGCGGCGTGGGTGATGCTGTGCGGGAGTCTGCCGCCGGGCGTGCCCCACGATTTCTACGCGCGGCTGATCCGGTTCGGCTGCTGTTCGGGGGCGCGGGTGCTGCTGGACACCGACGGGGACGCCCTGCGGGAAGGCTTGGAGGCCCGTCCCTCGGTGGTGTGTCCGAACCAGCAGGAGGCGGAGGCGCTGCTGGGTACCGTGCTGCTCACCCGGCGTCACATGGTGGAAGCTGCGGAAGCCATCCGGAAACGGGGCGCGGAATCGGTTCTGCTTTCGCTTGGCAGCCATGGGGCGTTGCTAGCGAGGCCCGAGGGGGTGTTCGAAATCGTCCCGCCCCCGGTGGACGCCGTTTGCCCGATCGGGGCGGGAGATGCGCTGGCGGCGGCGTACGTTTGGGCGCTCTCGAGCGGGCATTCCCCGGAAGAGGCTGCGCGGTGGGGTGTGGCGGCCGGTACGGCGTCCGCCCTGCTGCCCGGCATCCGCTTCGCAACCCTGGCCCAAACCGATGAGATGCGCCGGCGCGTGGAAGTCCGCCGGATTCCATGAGCGAGGCCGATCTCAGTCATCCCCGGGAGGATGTGGTCCGCTCGGCCGGCATCGTTTCGGCGGCCGTGCTGCTCAGCCGGCTGACCGGTCTGGCCCGGGAGATCACGATGGCCCGCCTGTTCGGCGCGGGCGTCGCCAAAGACGCCTTCGACCTGGGCTTCCGGATTCCCAATCTGACCCGCGACTTGTTCGCCGAAGGCGCCTTGTCGTCCGCCTTCGTTCCTACGTTCACGCGCTATCTCACCCAGCACGGGCGCGCCGAGGCCGCCCACCTGTCGAATCTGGTCGCCACTGCCCTCCTGCTGGTGGTCGGCGCGATCACCGTGCTGGGCATGCTGCTGGCCGGCCCCCTGGTGGCGCTGCTGGCCTCGGGATTCCAGCAGGTGCCGGGCAAGTTCGAACTGGCGGTGGGTCTCACCCAGGTGATGTTTCCGTTTCTGCTCCTGGTGGCCCTGGCGGCGCAGGCGATGGGGGTGCTCAACGCGAACCAGCAGTTCGGCATCCCGGCGCTGGCCTCCACGTTTTTCAATGTGGGGTCCCTGCTGGTGGGCGTGGCGGGCGCGCTCTGGGTAGCGCCCCGGCTGGGCGTCGAGCCGATCTATGGCATGGCGGTGGGTGTCGTGGTGGGCGGGGCCCTCCAGTGGTTTTGCCAGGTTCCTTCGCTGGTGCGCAGCGGGTTCCGGTTCCGGCCCGCGTTCGATTTCGGCCATCCGGGCCTCCGCCAGATTGCGTTGCTGATGGGACCGGCCATCCTCGGCAGCGCCGCCGTACAGATCAACGTCATGGTGAATACCCACTATGCCGCCGGCATCACCAACGAGGCCGGCCAGGTCATCAATGGCCCGGTAAGCTGGCTGAGTTACGCCTTCCGCTTCATGCAACTTCCCCTGGGTTTGTTTGGGGTGGCGATTGCGTCGGCCACGCTTCCCGCCGTTTCCCGCAGCGCGGTTGAGCGGGACTTCGCCAAGTTCCGCGACCTGCTCGCGCGGTCGCTAGGGATGGTTTTCCTCTTGACCGTCCCCTCGGCGGTGGGTCTGGCGGTGCTCGGAGAAAGCATCATTGGCCTGATCTACGAAGGCGGCCCGTTCACCGCCTACGACACGCGGCAGACGGCGGTGGCGCTGGCCTGGTATGCCGTCGGGCTGGCCGGATACTCCGCGGTGAAAGTGCTGGCGCCGGCGTTTTACGCGCTGGGCGATTCCCAGACGCCGATGGTGGTGAGTTTGCTTTCCATCCTCATCAATTTCGCCGCGGCGGCGACCCTGGTGAAAGTGGCCGGATTCGGCCATGCCGGTTTGGCGCTGGCCACCTCGATGGTGGCGGTTTTTAATTCTCTCGTCCTGCTGTGGCGGATCCGGCGGCCGATTGGGGGCGTTTACGGACGGGCGCTGCTGGCTAGCGTCTCCAAGATCGGGGCGGCCTCCGCAGTCATGGGCGCGGTCTCCTGGTGGCTGAGCGAGACCATCGCGGCGGAATTGGGCCGCAGCCGGCTGGCGCGCGCGGTCGAATTAGGCGTCGCGATCCCCGCCGGGATGGCGGTGTTCTATGGCGCCGCGCGGCTGCTCCGGGTTTCCGAAGTTGAAGCCGCCTGGAACTCCCTGGGGCGGCCGCTCATGCGGAAACTGGGCCTGCGCGGCTGAAGGAGAGCGGAGGCCGCCGGGCCACGCCGGGGAGGGAGTGGGCCTGGCGGCTAGGCCCCGGCTTATCCGAACACCTGTGAAATCACCTTGCCGCCGAAATCCGTCAGTTTCTCGTGCCGCCCATTGTGCAGGAACCACAGCTTGTGCTGGTCCAGGCCGAGCGCGTGGAGGATGGTGGCGTGAAAGTCCCGCATGTGGAAGCGCTCGCCTTGGGCGCGCAGGCCGAACTCATCGGTGGCCCCGATCACCTGGCCACCTTTCACCCCGCCCCCGGCGAACCACATGGTGAAGCCGTGCGGATTGTGGTCGCGGCCATTGCCGCTTTGCGACATCGGCAGGCGGCCGAACTCGCTGCCCCAGATCACCAGCGTGGAGTCCAGCAGCCCGCGTTGTTTCAGATCCTTGAGCAGCGCCGCGATGGGCCGGTCGGTGTGGCCGCACATCTTGGTGTGGTTGGCCACCAGGTCCTTGTGGGCATCCCACTGCGTGATGAGCGGTCCGCCGCCGGAATAGAGCTGGATGAAGCGCACGCCGCGCTCAACCAGCCTGCGCGCCAGCAGGCAGCGCGCGCCAAAGTCGGCCGTGTGCTTCTGATCGAGGCCATACATCCGGCGGATGTGCTCGGGCTCCTTGGCGACATCCACCGCCTCGGGCGCGTGGCTTTGCATGCGGAACGCCAACTCATAAGAGCTGATCCGCGCGGCCAGTTCCGTGTCGGAGTCGAGCGTATCCTGGTCGTTCATTTTCTGGAGCAGGTCCAGCGTCGCCCGCTGGCGTTCCGGCGTCATGCCCGGCGGCGGCTGCAAATGCAGGATCGGATTGGGTCCGGAGCGGAACACGGTGCCTTGATAGACCGCGGGCAAAAACGCCGCGCCCCAGCACGGCGTGCCGCCTTCCGGCGTCCCTTCCGGCTGCGGCATCACCACGTAGGCCGGCAGGTTTTCGCTTTCGCTCCCTAGGCCGTAGGTGACCCACGAGCCCAGGCTCGGATAGCCCATCAGAATGCGCCCGGTGTGTACCTGATACATCGCCGGCGCATGGACCACGCTCTCGGTGTAGAACGACCGGACAAAGCAGATGTCGTCCACGCACCCGGCCAGGTGCGGGTAGAGGTCGGAAACATCCATCCCGCACTGCCCATGCTTGGAGAACTTCCAGGGCGTGGCCAGGATGGGCGTGTCGCCGTTGGTGAACTGGCTGGGCACCTTGCCGAAGGACTCGGGCAGCGGCTGGCCTGCGTACTTCGTCAGCAGCGGCTTGGGGTCAAACGTGTCGATGTGGCTCGGCCCGCCGACCATGAACAGGAAGATCACGGACTTCGCCTTGCCGCCGAAATGGGGCCGCTTGGGGGCCAGCGGGTTCACCCGCTCCTTGGCGTGCGCCGGGGGATCGAGCAGCGCACCCAGCGCCAGCGCGCCAAAGCCGTGCGCCGCGCGCACCAGCACGTCGCGCCGGGAGACGGCCTGCGGAAAGTGCGGGTCAGGGGACATAGATAAACTCATTGCGGTTCAGCAGCGCGAGACAGAAGTCCTCGAGCCGTCCGCCCTGGCGGAAAAAGCCGCGGGCCATCCGCGTCTCGGCGGCCCGCGGGGCGCGGGCCAGCGCCAACTTGTACGCCCGGCGCAGGCGGCAGCCTTCGTCGCGCCCGCACTCGCGCTCGAGCCGCACGGCCAGCGCCCGCGACTGCTCCGCCATAAAGCCGCTATTCATCAGCGACAACGCTTGCAGCGCATGCGTGCTTTCGGCGCGGACCGGGCAGGAGGTCATCGCGTCCGGCTGATCGAACGCCGCCAGCATCGGCAACCGCACCGTCCGCTTGTTCAGCAGGTAAAGACTGCGGCGGTGGAGATTGGCCGGATCCGGATCCACCGGCCACAAACCATCGCGCTCGCCTTCGGTGAATAACAACTCGTAGACTTCCGGCTCGAGGGGCGTCTTGACGGGCGGTCCGCCGAGCCGGGTAACCAGCGTGCCGGAAACCGCCAGCACGTGGTCGCGCAGCGTTTCGGCCTCGAGCCGTTTGCGGTTCATGCGCCAGTAAAGCTTGTTGTCTGGATCGAGGGCGGACTTGGCCGCGTCCGGAGCGGAAGATTGCTGATACGCCCGCGAGGTCAGAATCAGCCGGTCGATTGCCCGGATGCTCCAACCGGAGGCGGCGAACTCGGCAGCCAGCCAGTCCAGCAGTTTTTGATTGGTGGGCCGCTCGCCCAGCAGCCCGAAGTCATTGGGCGTGCGCACCAGCCCCGTACCCATGCGGAACTGCCAGATCCGGTTGACCATCACCCGGGCGGTGAGCGGGTGCCGCGGGTCCGCCAGCCATGCGGCGAGCGCGGCGCGACGTCCCTGGGCGGTGTCCGGAATGATTTCCGCCAGATTTCCATCCGGTTTCGCGGCGAAAATGACCGGCACGCCCGGCGTCACCACGCCGAGTTTTTGCTTGTGATCCCCGATTTTGAGAATGTGCGTTGGCGCCGCCTCGGCCAGGTTCGCCACGGCGAAGGCAGCGGGCGGCGGCGCGGGCGCGCGCCGCGCCAGTTCGTGCATCTCCGCGCGCAGCGCCGTGCGCCGCGCGGCGTCTTCCGGCTTCAACGCGTCCACCAGTTCGTCCCAAGAGATCCCCACCTGCGATTCGGCATCCTTGGCCAGCTTTTGTTGTTCCTCGGTCCGCTGCTCCTTCGGGACGTCGAGCGCGGCGCGCAGAGCCGGCGCCAGCCGGGCCACTTTCGCCGCGCGCAGCCGCTCGCGATACGGCTTCTCGATCTCCGCGATCCGGTCCTTGATGGGTTTCAGCCGGGCTTCGTAATCCTGCTGCGCGCGCCCATGCGCGGCTTTCTCCTCGGCCGTGGCGATGTCGATCTCCTTGCCGGCGGTCCCAGCGAACACCGCCTGCAACCGGTAATAGTCCGACTGCAAGATCGGATCGAATTTGTGGTTGTGGCACCGCGCGCAGCCGATGGTGAGACCGAGGAACACGGAGCCCACGCCGTAGGTCATCTCGGTGAGCACTTCCTGCCGGTTCATTTCCTCGTCCTGGTTGCCGGACACCAGGTGAATCGGGCCGAGCCGGTGAAAACCGGTGGCGATCAGGGCGTCCTGGTCGCCGGGGTAGAGTTCGTCGCCCGCGATCTGCTCCTTGAGAAACCGGTCATACGGCTTGCCGGCGTTGAACGAGCGGACCACATAATCGCGGTACCGCCAGGCGTGGGGACGTTCGGCGTCCATTTCATAGCCGTTGGTGTCGGCGTAGCGCACCACGTCCAGCCAGCGCTGGGCCCAGCGCTCGCCGTAGTGCGGCGAAGCCAGCAGGCGGTCGACCAGGCGCTCGTAGGCGTCCGGCCGCGAGTCGCCGAGAAACAGGTCGATCTCGCCGGGCGTGGGGGGCAGTCCGGTGACATCGACGGTCACCCGGCGAAGCAGTATTTCTTTCGGTGCGCGCGGAGAGGGTGACAGATTCTTCGCCGCGAGCGCCTCGAGCCAGAAGGCATCGATCGGGTTCCGCGCCGCCGTACCGTCCGGCAGCGCGGGCCTAGCCGGCCTTTGGGGCGGCTGGAACGACCAGAAGTTGCGGCGCGCCAGCACGCCGGCGGTTTGGCGGTCGGCTGCCAGGAGCGGGAAGCCAATCGCGGACACTAGCGCGAGGGAGACCGTCAGCTTCATCAGAGACAGAATGCTGACATTATATCGGCCCCGCCGCGCCCTGCGGCGCGCCGGAGAGCCGCAAACGCAAAGGGACCAGCGCCCACCCGCTACGCGGCCACTGGCGGAGGAAGAGGGATTCGAACCCCCGGACGAGTCACCCCGTCTGCGGTTTTCAAGACCGCTGCCTTCAACCGCTCGGCCATTCCTCCGCTACCTTCACCGTATCCGATCCGCCGTACCCATGGCAATGCGCCGATGCCGATTCGCCGCCACTCGGGCTTCCCGGCGGCCGCGCGCTGCGCCCGGTTGTGAAGCCGCCCGCTGCTGGCGGCTTACAGCAGATCCGCAAAACCCTCATCGTCCAGCACGCCGGTAAACCAGGCGCGCGGCGTGGCTTCAAAGAGTTCGCCAAAATGCGGGCTCCACGCCGCCGGCACGAACTTCTCCGAACCGCAGAGCACCCACACGGGGACACCGCGCGCTCCCGCGGCCAAGGCCACCAGTGCGGAGCCAAGTTTGTTGACTACAAAGGTGGGCGTGACCGCATCCGCGCCGACCACCGCGACCTCGACGCCGGCAAGCGCAGAATACACGGCTGCGTCCGGAATCACTTCGCCTTGCAACAGCGAGGCGGTGCGGCGGCCCTCGCCGCCGGGCAGCGACTCGGTGCAAAGCAGGCGCGCGGGAGGCGCGTAGCGGAGCGCCTGCACCACGGTCGAGCTGTAAGAATGGGTCAGGACGGTCTTGGCCGCGACCAGACCGGCGGCTTTCTCCGCCACGCGCACGGCCGACCGGCGCAACCGGGCGAGGAACTCCGGCAGGCGGCCCGCCAGCGCGGCCTGCGCCGCGTTATACACCGGGGCCATCGCAGGCTGCGCCCGCATGACCGCTTCGGCGGCGGCCTTCAGTTCGCCGGGGGACGCGTCCTCGAGTATCCCGGCCGCGAGGACCGCCAGTTCCGCCGCGCCACCCGTGCGGTCCCGGGCCAGTTCCTGAATGCGGGCGGTCAAGGCGGGGTTCAACATCCGGGTGCCAGCGTAGCGCGCGGCGGCCCCGCGGATCTATCGCTGCTTTCCAGGCGCAGGGAAGGGTGCAGGGAGACTTTAGTCTCCCGCCGCGGGCGGCAGCCCGCGGCTTGGCTCTTTCGGAACTGAAGTTCCGCTGCACGCGGAAGCGTGCGCCACCAGCGTCCGGGGACGCACCAGTCCGTCCGCCGCGCTAGCCGACGATCCGCCCGTCGCGCATGTGGACGGTGCGGTGCCCGAAGGCGGCCGCCTCCGGGTTGTGCGTGATCATGAGGATCGTCTGCCCCAGGCGCTGGTTGAGGTCGCGCAGCACGGAGAGCACCAACTGCGAGTTCGCCGTGTCGAGATTGCCGGTGGGCTCGTCGGCCAGGAGGATCGCCGGGTGATTGACAATCGCGCGCGCGATGGCCACCCGTTGCTGCTCTCCGCCGGAGAGTTCGCTCGGGCGGTGATGCAGCCGGTTGGCGATCCCGAGCATTTCCAGCACCGCGCGGAACTGGGGATCGGCCCCATTGCGGTTGCCGGACAGGTGGCGCGCGATGGCGATGTTGTCGGCGGCGCTGAGGGTAGGCAGCAAGTTGAACTTCTGAAAGACGAATGCGACGCGGGTCTTGCGCAGGCGCGTGCGCTCGGCGTCGGACATCCGCGCCAGATCGCGATCCTCGACGATGACGGTTCCCGAGGTGGGTGGCGTCAGGCCGCCAACGATATGAAAGAGAGTCGACTTACCGGATCCGGACGGGCCGACGATGGAAACGAATTCGCCGCGCTCGACCAGCAGATCGACGCCGCGCAGCGCCTCCACCTGTACTTTACCGACCCGGTACACCTTGCGGAGGTTTTCAATCCGGATGACGTGGGAACTACTCATAGGCCAGCGCCTCGATGGGATCCTGACTGGCGGCCCGCCAACCAGGGTACAACGCGCCCAAGGCGGCGCCGGTCATCGCGATCAGGGCCGCCCGGGGCCACCAGGCCGGCACGATGGCCGGCGACAACGAGGCGGGGACGAACGTCTCCAGCGCCCACTTCGTGCCGAAACTCAAACCCACGCCAATCGCCGCGCCCACCAGCGAGAGCAGCAGCGCCTCGCGCAGAATCAGGGTCAGAATGAATCCCTTGGATGCCCCGAGCGATTTCAGGATGCCGATTTCGCGCGTGCGCTGCAACACGGCCATGTACATCGACAAGCAAACGACCGCGAAGCCGATCACCACGGCGATGCCGATCATGACGTTGATGAACGACTTCAGGGCCGGATAGCTGTCCACGCTGAACAGGGAAATAAAATCGCTCATCGCGTAGATCGGATAATCTTCCAACTGGCTCTTCAGCGACTCCAGGACCGCCGGGACATTCTCGGGCGCGTCGACCTTCACATAGATTTGCGTGACTTTGCCGCGATTGCCCGTGAGCTCCTGCAACTCTTCAAGATCGACGAACACCCGGTTGAGCTTCCCGGGTTCCACAATGCCGGAGACCCGCCAGTCGAGGTTCATCAGGTTCAGGACGGCGCCCACTTTGGCGTTGCGCTCCCGGGCGTAGTTTTCATCGATGAGGATCTCGCGCGGTTCGCGGAAGGGGCCGCCGGCGACGAAACGAAACCCCCCGCTCATGGCGCTGAACTCCTCCAGGTGGATGCCGGCGGCGCTGGTGAGCGGCGCGGAAATCGAGTGAATCACGGTTCCGGTGGCCAAACGCACATGGGGCTGCTTGCGCACAAAGTCGACGAGCGCCTCCGGGATCGGCGCGCTGGAAAGGCTGGAGGCGAAGGAGGAACCCTTAGGACGGATGACAATGTCGGCGCCTACGCCGTTGGCCCGGCGGCGGGCTTCGGACAACATGCCTTCGCTCAAACCGACGAGGGTTAAAACCAGGGTGACCGGGATCGCGATCAGCAGCGCGCTCAGAAAGGTGCGCACCGGGCGATGCCGGACGTTCTCCCAAACCAGTTTGTGGATCACTGTGGTGCTTTCCCTTCCGCATCCCCGCCAAGCTGATACGATTCCACGCCCTCGGGTCGGTCCAGGACGAACTGGCTGTCGCGCAGAGGCGGATCGATCTCCAGTTTCGTCACCCGGAGCAGCACGCCGTACTCGTCCTGCGGGCGCTGGATTTCAATCTGGCGCGGGAACTCGACGTCATTCTCCCGCCGCCAGCCGCTGTAGCGGGCGTCGGTCAGGATCTCGCCTTTTTCGTCAAAAATAAGCTGGCGGCTCACCAGCAGGGTCAGGCGGTCGAACCAGATCTGCCGCCGGAGGCGCAGTTCAGATGCGTTTGCGCCCACCAGATCCAGCACGTAGGTCGCGCGGACTTCGTCGGTCAGGCTGTGCAGCATCGGCGATTCTTCCCCGGGGATCGGAGGACGGACGACCAGCGCCTGTAAGAAGTGATGCGGCCGGAGGTTCTCCAGTTTCTTCCGGGAGGGGGGCGCCGGGACGTCACGGCCTTCCAGAAACCGGTTCCGCGAGGGCACGAACAGACGAAAGCGCTCGCCGTCCGTGGCCATGTCGAAAGCCTTGGCGCGAAACACAGGATACAGTCCAATCAGCCGCAGTTCGGCCGGGCGCCGGTACAGCAGGTAGCCGCGTACATCCCGGTACTCGGTCAGTTTGCCCTGCTTGGCGCTGCCGAGTGTGGGGATCATATCGACGGTCAGGCTCAAGGTGCGAATCGTCTCGTAGTAGACCGCGATCCGCCGCAACAAGTCTTCTTTGCTGGCTTCCAACAGGGGCTGCTGGGGACGCGCTCCCTGCCGGGCAATGACGCGGGTCCGCGACACACAGGCGGGGAGCAACGCCAGCGCCGACAACCAAAGAACAAGGAGAAACCGGACATCCCGCCGGGGCCCTCCGGGCACACTTTCATTGTACGGCAGCGGCCTGTCGCCTCCGCGCGGATTCCCGCCAGAGTTTTCGGCCATTGTGGGCCTTGACGGAAGCATTCGTTTCGACAGGGAGCTAGTCGAGGGGAGAGCCGGAGTAAATTCCGGTGGTTCTCTGGACGCAGCGCATGAGGTTGCAGGGTTGCGGCGATGCCGCCCCCCTGTCGTCCAGCTTTCGCGGGCGGGATGGTATCCTAATGCCAGGACGAATTCGCTTGCCCGCATGCCACCTTAGTGAGGTGGCACTTTTTGCCCATTCTCTGTTTTTGTGATATCCTTCAAGGTTTTAGGGACATTCATGCATTACACCACTGATGATGTCAGAATCCAGGGCATCAAGGAACTGCTGTCTCCCGTACAAGTGATTGCGGAATTTCCGTGCAGCGACCAGGCCTCGGAATTGATCTTCCGGACCCGCCAGTCCATTCACGACATCCTGTATGGGAACGACGACCGGCTGCTGGTAGTGGTCGGCCCGTGTTCGATTCACGATCCCTCCTCCGCGCTCGCCTATGCCCGCAACCTCCTGGAATGCGCCGGGCGGCACCGGCAGGAGTTGCTGCTGGTGATGCGGGTCTATTTTGAAAAGCCGCGGACGACGGTGGGCTGGAAGGGTCTGATTAACGATCCCTTCCTGGACGGCACCTTTCAAATCAATCAGGGGCTTCGGATGGCGCGGCGGTTGCTTAGTGAAATCAATGAGTTAGGCGTGCCGGCGGCCACTGAATTCCTGGACATGATCACGCCGCAATACGTGGCGGACTTCATCAGTTGGGGCGCCATCGGCGCGCGCACTACCGAGAGCCAAGTCCACCGGGAATTGGCCTCGGGACTCTCCTGTCCGGTCGGCTTCAAGAACGGGACGGACGGCAACACGCGGATCGCCATCGACGCCGTGCGGGCGGCGCGGGATCCCCATCATTTCCTCTCGGTCACCAAGTATGGACACACCGCGATCGTAGCCACCCGAGGGAACCGGGACGGGCACGTGATCCTGCGCGGCGGCAAGCAACCGAACTGGGATGCGGAATCGGTGGAGGCGGTCGCGCTTGAGCTGAAGAAACGGGGGTTGCCCCACCGGCTGATGATCGATTGCAGCCACGCCAACTCGAACAAGGACTACCGCCGGCAAGTGGAGGTGGCCGAGGGGGTAGCCGCGCAGATCGCGGCGGGCTCGCCGCACATCCTCGGCGTGATGCTGGAGAGCAATCTGGTCGCGGGACGGCAGGATTTGGAACCGGGCCGGCCGCTGGTCTTTGGCCAGAGCATCACGGACGGGTGTCTCGGGTGGGAAGAAACCGAGGAGGCGCTGCACCGGCTGGCGGAGGCAAAACGCACCGCGAACGCTGCGGTGGAGGAGGTTTCCTGATCTCCCGTTCGGCCCCGCGCGGCGCCTGAGGATTCGGCCGCAGCGCCGAAGCCTACGCACGCATTATGATGCCTTACGGGCGGCCGAAATTTGCCGAGCCGCCTCGAGGAGATTCAATGTCATCCCATCTGCCTCCTGCCCTTACCCTGGCCGCGGCCTCAGTCCTGTCCGCCGCGCCTGCTGTCCTGCCGGCCAAGTACCCGGTAAAAACCGAACGCGCGGTCATGATTCCGATGCGCGACGGGAAGCGGCTGTCGGCGGACATCTTCCGTCCGGACGCGCCAGGGCAGTTTCCCGTCATCGTCATTTACCACCCCTACCGCAAGGACGACGTGGGCCGGGGCGGCGTGGGGGAGCACTTCTACTTCGCCGAGCGCGGATTCGCCTCCGTGCGCCTGGATGCGCGCGGCACCGGCACCTCCGAAGGGGTCACCACCGACGAGTACCGGCTGGAAGAACAACTCGACGGCGTGGACGCAGTCGAATGGCTGGCCCGCCGTCCCTGGGCCAACGGCAACGTGGGTATGTACGGCGTTTCCTACAGCGGGTTCACGGCGATCCAGGTGGCCTTGCATCAGCCGCCCAGCCTGAAAGCGATTGTGCCCCTTTACGCCACCGACGACCGTTACACCGACGACTGCCACTACGATCGCGGCGGCAATCTGCGCCTGTACTATGACGTGGGCACGTACGGCAACTCCATGATCGCCATGAACGCGCTGCCGCCGCAGCCGGAGCTGGCCGGCTCCCGATGGACCGAAATCTAGAAGGAGCGCCTCGAACACAACCAGCCTTACCTGCTCGAATGGATCAAACACCCGGTGGACGGGCCCTACTGGCGCAACGGGTCGCTGCGGCCCGGCTACGACCGGCTGCGGATCCCCGTGTATCTCATCGCGGGCTGGCACGACGGCTACGTCAATGCCATGTTGCGCATGTACACGCGTCTGACCGGTCCCAGGAAACTGCTGATCGGACCCTGGGTGCATACGCCGCCGCATGCGTCCAGACCCGGCCCCCGCATCGACTGGATCAATGAGGCGGCCCGCTTTTTCGCTCACTGGTTGCGAGGCGAGGACAGCGGCATCATGCGCGAGCCGCCCGTCACGGTCTATATGCAACAGCCTGCCAAGCCCGACCGCCGGATGAACGACATTCCCGGCTTCTGGCGCAACGATGCGGCGTTTCCCGTGGCGGGCAGTTCCGAGCTGGTCTTTTACCTTGCCGAAGGCGGCCTGCTTGCCGAGCGGGCGGGAACGGCCGGGGTTGACGAGTTCGAATACCGGCCCACGACGGGGATCCAGAACGCGTTCTGGTCGGCGGGCGGCATCCGCCACTACCTAGCGGCCGACCAGCGCGCGGATGAGGCCTACGCGGCGGTTTACACCAGCGCGCCGGTGGCCGAGGATACGCAGCTTCTCGGGTGGCCGAAGGTGATTCTGCAAGGCTCGTCGAGCGCGCCGGTGGCGACGTTTGTCGCCAAGCTTGCGAGCGTCGCGCCCGACGGCCAATCATCGTTGATCACGGACGGCGCATTGAACGGAACCCGCCGGGCTTCCCTCACGGATCCGGAGCCGATGCGGCCCGGGGAGGTTTACGAACTGGCGATTCCGATGGCGCCTGCCGGCTGGGTAATTCCCAAAGGGCACCGGCTGCGCCTGGCGGTCTCCGGCGGCGATTTTCCCAATCTGTGGCCGACACCCTATCCGGCAACGAACCGGATTCACCGGGGCGGCAGGCGGGACTCCCGGGTGGTGCTGCCCGTGGCGCCCGCGGCAACCCTGCCGCCGCCCGCGTTCCTGCCCCCGCCGGTCCTTCACCAGATCGTCACCCCCGTGGCGGGCAGCGGCAAACCCCCGCTCCAACAAATCGTCCTTGACCACCTTGCCAATACCGCCACCATGGTCTACCGCTCCAGTGGGGGATCGAACCTTGACGAGAACATGGGCGCGGTCTTCAGCGAAGCGGAGTTTCAGGCCACGGTGTCGGACGATGATCCCGCCAAGGCTTCCATTGTCGGCCGCCACACGTACACGTTTCGCCGCGAGGACGGCGCGATCGAGGTGACCGCCGAGAGCTCGATCCGGTCGACGGAAACGGACTTCCACGTCACGATCCAGCTTCTGGTGACGCGCAACGGCCTGCCCTTCTTTCAGAAGCAGTGGCTGCACAGCCAGCCGCGGCGTTTGTTGTAGCCGGTGGCGGCTTCCGGCAAGGCCCGTTCTCCCCGTTCCTGTTGTAGACTCAGATCCAAGAAAGGAAGTCCGCGCCATGTATCCTTCCCGACGGCAGTTTTTTCACCGGGCCAGCGGCCTGCTGTCCGCCGCCGCTCTGGCCGAGCAAGTGATTGCCCAGACCTCGTCCGCTTCCGCCACCGGTCTGCCCACGCGCGTGCTGGGACGCACCGGCCAGCGCGTGTCCATTCTTTGTCTGGGCGGATGGCATATCGGCACGGTCAAGGATAAGAAAGAAGCGTTCCGCATCATGCACCATGCGGTCGCCAACGGGCTGACCTTCTTCGATAACGCCTGGGATTACCACAACGGGTACGCCGAGGAGTTGATGGGCGAGGCGCTGGCCCAGGACGGCTACCGCCAGAAGATCTTTCTGATGACCAAGAACTGCGAACGCGACTACGCCGGGTCGATGAAAAACCTGGAGGATAGCCTGCGGCGCTTGCGCACCGACCGGCTAGACCTGTGGCAGTTCCACGAAATGGTGTACGACAACGATCCGGACTGGGTGTTCGACAAGGGCGGCATCCGGGCGGCCCTGGAGGCGCAGAAGGCCGGCAAGGTGCGGTTTATCGGGTTCACCGGCCACAAGGATCCGCTGATTCACCTGAAGATGCTGGGCAAACCGCACCCCTGGGACGCGGCGCAGATGCCGATTAACGTGATGGACGCGCACTACCGGAGCTTCCAGAAGGAAGTGGTGCCGGTCTGCCTGAAGAACAATGTGGGCGTGATCGGGATGAAGGGTCTGGCGGGAGGCTATCCCGAGGGGCGGCTGCCGGCGAAGATGAATCTCACGGTGGAAGAGTGCTTCCGCTACTGTCTCAGCTTGCCGGTGGCGACTCAGGTGGTGGGCATCACGACCATGGCGCAGCTCGAGCAGGATCTGAAGATCGCCCGCAACTTCCAGCCAATGTCGCAAAGCGAACGCAACGCGCTGGTGGCGCGGGTGAAAGACGAAGCAGGCGACGGCCGGCACGAATTATTCAAGTCGTCCAAACAGTTCGACGGCGTGCACCACCGGCGGCAGCACGGTTTCGACGCCGGTTGACGAAGCATGGAGGCCAGCGCCGCCCGGCCGGCTGTCCTCTGCGCCGCGGATGAACGCCATGCGGGAACGCCACGAGGCCCTCGCAGATGCCTGCCCGCTCTGCGGTGGGCAGGATGCGACTACGCTCACGGAGCGTGACCGCGCAGGCCAGCCGCTCACCGTGGTGCTTTGCCTGGGCTGCGGCATGGGACGCGTGCGTCCCATGCCGTCCGCCAAAGGACTGCTTCAGTATTATCAGAGCCACTACCGCCCCGAATACAAGAGCCGCCGCGAACCCGCTTTCCATCATGTCCTACGCGGCGCCCGAACGGCGGTCTGGCGCCTCCGACGGCTGCGTGGCCTGCTGCGGCCTGGCGCCTGCGTGCTGGACGCCGGTTGTGGAAGCGGGGAATTCCTGTATCTGCTGCGGGCCACGGGCTGCAAGGTCGCGGGCATTGATCCCGACGATGGCTATAGAGGTTATGTGGAACGCGAACTTGGCCTGACGGTGTACGCCGGGGGACTGCACGAGCAGACATTTCCCCCTGCTACGTTCGACGTGATCACTGCACCATGTGCTCGAGCACCTTCCGCGGCCCGTGGAGAGTCTCCGTCACCTCGCCGCCTGGTTGCGTCCGGAGGGATGGCTCGTGGTGGAGGTTCCCAACCTCGCGTCGAGAGCGGAACATCCGGCGCGCCGGTTTCACCCGGCGCACGTGACCTATTTCAGCAGCACCGCACTGAAGTACGCCGGAGAACAAGCCGGACTGACAGGCGTTTCTCTCGAGACCTCCCCGGATGGGGGCAACCTATGGGCGGTATTCCGCCAGGGTCCACCCGCCTCCCCGGTGATCGACCGGGGAGCCATGGCTCAGTTGGCGGAAGCGGAGCGGGGGTGTTCGGCACTTTGCTACTACCTGTCCCCCCGCACGTGGGACCGCACGCGGCGGCGTCTGTGGCGGATGGTCGAGGAACGGCTCACGGCGCGGCGATTTCCTTCGCGGCGCGCGATCCTCGATTCCTTCTGCGATTCCAAGGAAATCGTCCACGCGGTGGATGCCGATGTCAGCGAGCCGCCTCGGTGACCGGCGCGGGATGCAAGCACTGGCTCGCGGCGCACTCCCCGGTGACGCGAGGCGCGGGGACGTGTACAATCAAAAATCCGGGCTGAGGTCTCCGAAGAATGCACGCACGCTCCTTCTTTTTGTTGCAGTTAGGTTTCATCATGGCCGTTTCGGCGGCCTACGGGCAGGCGCCGATCGGCGCGATTGCCGGCACGGTGGTGGATGAATCGGGTGGCGTGGTGGCAGGGGCCAACGTGACGGTGACGAACAAGTCTACCGGCGCGCGGCGCGAACTGGCCAGCGACGCGCAAGGCGCCTTCAGCGCGCCCGCGCTCCCGGCGGGCGCCTACGAGGTGCGCGGGCAGGCGGCGGGCTTTCGCCAGACCATCCGCGACGCCGAGGTGCTCACCGGCAGCACGACAACCGTGGAATTGAAGATGGCGGTGGGCGCGGTGACGGAAGTCGTCAACGTCGATGCCGCCGCGGCCCAGATCGATTTCGAAAGCCACGTGGTGGACGGCGTCATCCAGCGGACGCAGATTGAAAACCTGCCGTTGAACGGGCGAAGCTTTCTGCAGTTGGCGTTTCTGGAGCCCGGGGTCGGCGTCAGCACGCAATCGCTGGCGCAGTACAATGCGCAGTTCAGCGTGTCCGTGCTGGGCGGCAGTTCTTCAATGACCGCGATAACGGTGGACGGGGGTAATGTTCGCAACGCCATCAACGGCGGCACGGCGCAGAACTTCAGCCAGGAAATGGTGGAGGAGTTCCAGATCTCGGCGGTGAACTTCGACCTGTCGACGGGCATCGCCGCGGGCGGGTCGGTCAATATCGTGTCGCGGTCTGGCGGCAACAATTTCCACGGCAGCGCGTACTTTTTCTTCCGTGACCACAATCTGTCGGCCTACCCCGCGCTGCGCCGGAATCCCTTTAACCCCGAACCGTTTTTCGCGCGCCGGCAATCCGGTTTCTGGGTTTCGGGCCCGGTGAAGAAAGACAAGCTGTTTTTCTTTTTCAACCTGGAGAACAACAACCAGGACTCGGTGGTGACCGTGCAGCCGCCCTCGGCCTTTTTCGCCAGCCTGGCGGGCAACTACTCCAGCCCGTATGACGTCCGGCAGCCGAGCGTGAAATTCGACTACCGGGTCAACGACCGCCACAACCTGTTTCTGCGTTATTCGCACGACGGCAACAAAGGTTTCGGGCCGCGCGGGGGCGCGAATTTGCCCTCGAACTGGCTGGTGAACCGCAACTGGGCGGACCAGAGCATTCTCGGGCTGACCTCCACGCTCAGCGCGAATCTGGTGAGCGATTTCCGGTTCGCTTATCACTATTGGAACAACCGCAATCTGTTTCCCACGGAGGCCGAATGTCCGGGCTGCATCGGGCTGGGCCTGCCGTCGGTCTCGATCCAGGGCTCCGGCGTGACGCTCGGGAACACGACGAACGCGCCGCAAGGGCGCGACATCCGCCGCTACAACCTGGTCGAGAACCTTACCTGGCAGAAGGGCTCGCACCGGATGCGCTTTGGCGGGACTTTCGAGAACTCGCCCTTCAACGGCTTCTGGGCCTTTGGCGAACCCGCGGCGACCAATGTGTTCGGACCGGACCTGCTGATCGCCAACCGGATCCCGATCGCGCTGTGGGGTCTGCCGAATGAGTTCCGGACCAATGCGGACATTTTGAAGCTGCCGGTGCAGGCGTTCGCCTTCGGACTGGGCGACCCGTCGCAGCCGCCGCCGTTCCGCGCCGCGAATGCGCGCAACAACCGGCGGTACCACGCCTACTGGCAGGACTCCTGGCGGCTGCGCCCGAGTTTCACGCTGAACTACGGGCTGGGATATGTATTCGAGTCGACGCTGGCCAACCACGACCTGGATAAGCCCAGGCTGCTGGCCCCAATCATGGACAGCCTGGAGCCGACCCGCAAAGACTACAACAACTTTTCGCCATCGCTGGGCTTTGCCTGGAAGGTAGGACAGAGCAACAAGACGGTGATCCGGGGCGGCGCCGGATTGTACTACGACACCCGGGAGTTGTCGCAGCGGCTGGGCGAGCGGGCGGCGATCGGTCCGGTGGGGAACGGGCGGCAACAGATCACGAGCACCGCGATTCCCAATCCGCTGCCGCCGATCGCCAGTCCCGGACCAGGCCTGCCCGCGGTGCCTACCGGCGCGCCGCTGTTCTTCACGCTGCCCACCGGATTTACACTGAACACCCTCCTGCAAATCCTGCCCCAGGTGAAAGCGGACGCCGCGGCGCGCCTGACCAACCCGAATCCTAACGACCTTTCGGTGCGCAATATCGACATCACCAAGCAGGGCACCGACTTGTTCCAGAATCGCTACCCGGCGTCCTACTCGCGGCACCTGGCGATCGGGGTACAGCGGGAAATCATGAGGGACATGGTGCTGAATGCCGATTTCGTCTACCGGCACTTCTTCAACCAGGAGATCGGAGCGATCGACTACAACCGGTTCAACCGCGTACAGGGGCCGGTGATCCCGCGCTGCACGTCGGCGCAAGCGTCGAATCCGGCGGTGGCCTGTTCGAACGGCGTGATCGAGTTTCGCGCGCCCGTGGGGCGGACCGACTACAAGGCGCTGCTGATCAAGCTGGACAAGCGGTTCTCCCGGCGCTATCAATTGACGGCCTCCTATGCCTTGCAGCGGCAGTACGGACTGAACGGTATCACAAATCTGGACAACTGGTTCGAGACGTGGGGGCCGCAAGGCGCGCGCCATAACCTGAACGTGTCGGGAATTGTGGACCTGCCGTGGAAATTCCAGGTGTCGTTCATCAACGCGATGGGGTCGCGCGGGCCGTACCGGCCCACGGTGACGGGCGTGGACCTGGATGGCGACGGGCTGGACACGGCGTTCCTGCCGGGATGGATCGCGCCGGACCGCAAACCGACGCGCGAGCGGCTGGAATCGGCAGTGGCGGCTTGGAACGCCGCGTATCCGGACTTGCCGAACGGGCAGCGGCCGCGCACGGCGCGCAACCAGGTGATCCCGCGGCTGGCGCTCCCGGCTGAGTACAGTTTTGGGGAGAACTTTTTTTCGCAGGATCTGCGGCTGACCAAGATGTTCCTGTTCCGGGAGCGTTTCAAGCTGAGCGTCTTCGGCGAGGGATTCAACATCTTCAACATCGCGAACCTGGGAGGGATCAGCTCGGCGGTGAACTCGGCCGGGTTTGGGGCGCCGACGAGCCGGGCAGGACAGGTATTTGGCTCCGGCGGACCTCGAGCCTTTCAATTGGGCGCGCGGTTCTCGTTCTGATTCGTTCGCCGGGACGCGGCAGGGACGATTCTACTCGGCGCGTTCTTCGTCCCGCCGCGGCTGGGCTTCGTGGACCCGCTCGCGGAAGCGGCCGCGCAGGGCCTTGGCCAGCGAGACGGACGCGTCGCCGAACTTGTCGCGGATCCGGTCGGCGGCGGCGAGGACGCTCCGCCAGCGTTCGCTCCGGCCGCCGTCGAGCAGGTCGAGTTGCGCCGCGGGCGCATCGAACCCGGAGGCGTGGACGCCCAGCAGCCGGATCTTCGTCCCCGGCTTCCAGGCGGCGCGGAACAGCCGCCGGATCTCGGCGAAAATCTCGGTGTCGAGTTGCGTGGCGTGGTCCAGCGAGCGCGCGCGGGTGATGGTATGGAAGCGGTGATCGCGCAGCTTGAGTTGCACGGTGCGGGCGTGCAGCCCGTGCTCGCGCAGCCGCCGTCCCACCATTTCGGCCAGCCGCGCCAGCGTGGCTTCCAGCACTTCCGGATCCGCGGTGTCTTGCCCGAACGTGCGCTCGTGGCTGATGGACTTCGGTCCTTCGTCCTCGCCGGCCGGCGTGTCGTACCAACCGCCCGCGTCGAGGCCATGCGCCTTGCCCGCCAGCGCCAGGCCCCATTTGCCGAAGCGCGTTTCGAGAAACGCCTCGTCGAGGCTGGCCAGGTCGCCCACGCGGCGGATGCCGATGTCGTGAAGCCGCCGTTCCGTCACTTTGCCGACGCCGGGGATCTTGCGCACTTCGAGCGGGGCCAGGAAGGCGGCCTCCATCCCGGGCAGCACCCACAGCACGCCGTTTGGCTTGGCCTGGTCGGAGGCGACCTTGGCCACCATGCGCGCGCCCGCGATGCCAATCGAGCAGTTCAGGCCGGTCTGCTCCTTCATCCGCTCGTGGAGCAGGTGCGCCGCCCGCAGCGGGGGACCAAACAGGCGGGCGGTGCCACTCATGTCCAGGCAGGCCTCGTCAATCGACGCCATCTCGACCACGGGTGAGAACTCATCAAGCACCCGGCGGACGCGGCGCGAGTACTCGGCATAGCGTTCCCGATGGCCTTCCAGGAAGATCGCGTGCGGGCATAACGCATAGGCGCGGCGGAGCGGCATCGCCGAATGGACGCCATACTTGCGGGCCGCGTAGGAAGCGGCCGAAACCACGCCCCGTTCCGGCCCTTTGCCGCCCACGATGACCGGCTTGCCCTTGAGCGAGGGGTCGAACAGCTCTTCCACGGACACGAAGAACGCGTCCATGTCTACGTGGAAGAACGTGCGCGCCGCCATGCCTCCTCCGCGTCCGGCCTGCCAGGCCCGCATGCAGGAGCAGCCAACCGCCCGCGGCCCAAAGCCGCATGCCAACGGAGAAGGCCGCTCCTGTTTTAGGCTACTGTTTGCCGGACTCGCTGTCCACGCCAGAACCACTGCTGGCGCCGTGGCCGGCAAGCGAGGCGGCTGCGATCCTGCCCCCGGAAAGGATAACTGAAGTAGAGTGGTGGCAGAAGATCATGCGGCTCCTCTGTCTTTCTCTCGCTTGCTCTCTGCTTCCCGGCGCCGCCGCAACCCGCCAGGCGGATATTGTCGTGTACGGCTGCACCTCCGCCGCGATTACCACCGCGATTCAGGCCAAGCGCATGGGCAAGAGCGCCATCATGGTCTGCCCGGAAAAGCATCTCGGCGGCTTGACGGCCGGCGGCCTGGGCTGGACCGATACCGGCAACAAAGCCGTCATTGGCGGGCTGGCGCGCGAGTTCTACCACCGCGTCTGGCGCCACTATCAGAATCCCCAGGCCTGGAAATGGCAAAAGCAGGAAGAGTACGGCAACCGGGGGCAGGGTACGGCCGCCATCGACGGCGCCCTGCGCACCATGTGGATCTTCGAGCCCCACGCGGCCGAGAGGGTTTTCGAAGAGTGGGTGAAGGAGCACAAGATTCCCGTCTACCGCAACTCCTGGCTTGACCGCAAGGGAGGCGTCCGCAAAGAGGGTTCCCGCCTCATCTCCATCCGCATGCTGAACGGCGACGCCTACCGGGCCAGGATCTTCGTCGACGCCACCTACGAGGGCGACCTGCTGGCGGCGGCGGGCGTTTCTTACCACGTGGGACGCGAAGCGAAAGCCACTTACGGCGAGGATTGGAACGGCGTGCAGACTGGCGTGCTGCACCACCGCCACCACTTCGGCGTGTTGAAGATTCCCATCTCGCCCTACGTGGTTCCCGGCGACCCGGCCAGCGGAGTGCTTCCGCGCGTCAGCACCGCCCATCCGGGCCACTACGGCGACGGCGACAATAAAGTGCAGGCCTACTGCTTCCGCGTCTGCCTCACCAAAGTGGAGGCCAACCGCCTGCCCTTTCCGAAACCGCAGGGCTATGATCCCCGGCAATATGAGCTGCTGCTGCGGATCTTTGAAGCCGGCTGGCGCGAGACCTTTCACAAGTTCGACCCGATCCCGAACGCCAAGACCGACACGAACAACCACGGGCCGTTCAGCACGGACAACATCGGGATGAACTACGATTACCCGGAAGCCGATTACCACCGCCGCCAGGAAATCATCCACGAACATGTCCAGTATCAGCAGGGCTGGTTTTACTTCATCGCCACCGACCCGCGCGTGCCGGCCGAAGTCCGCACGGAAATGGCGAAGTGGGGGCTGGCCAGGGACGAGTTCACCGACAATGGGAACTGGCCGCACCAGATCTATGTGCGGGAGGCGCGCCGGATGATCGGCCGCTACATCATGACCGAGCATGAGCTGTTGAAGCGCCGGTCCGTCCCCGAGCCGGTGGGCATGGGTTCGTACACGATCGATTCCCACAATGTGCAGCGCTACATCACCCCCCAAGGCTACGTGCAAAACGAAGGGGACATCGGGGTGCCCACCAAAGGGCCCTACCAAATCGCCTACGGCTCGCTGACCCCCAAGAAGGAGCAGGCGGAGAACCTGATGGCGCCGGTGTGCGTCAGTTCGTCGCACATCGCCTTCGGCTCGATCCGCATGGAGCCGGTATTCATGGTGCTCGGGCAATCGGCGGCGACAGCCGCGGCGATCGCTATCGACTCGAACATCGCAGTCCAGGACGTGCCGTACGGCCGCCTGCGGGAGTGGCTGCTCAAAGACGGCCAGGTGCTGGAATATCCGCCGCCCGCACCCTTACACTGACCATGATCTGGCTCGGCGCAAATCGCGGCTATCTATCCGACTGGATGACCCAGCAGTGGGTACGGGCTACCGGGCGCCGTATCGAACTGGCAAGACTGTCGTGGCTAGACGGTCCCACCGGATCGACGCGTGGCATTGGCCCGCAGTTTTTCGACGATTACGCCGCGCGAGTTGGCTTTGAAATTCAGTCGGAGGGCTCGCCGCGCGGGCTCGTCTCAGATCTTTCCGCTGTGCTCGGCGGCGCACAAGTCCATCCGGCGGTGGCGGCGTTTTACGAGAGGACCTCCGAATACCAAATGGATTGCTGGTCCGAATGGTCGCCAGTATTTCGGCCGTTCGGCCGTCTGCTGGCTCTCTTATTCAGCCGCAGGCTTGAGCAACTGAACGTACCTCTGGCTGGACTCGACACTCACCGAGGCATTTCGAGTCGCGTGCTGTTCCCTGAGATATCGCTACCACTCCGGAATTCTTTGGTGGACATCCGAGGATGTTAGAGGCCAGCGCCGCCGGCTTGCGTCAGAACAGGAACTTCAGGCCCAACTGCACGTGCCGGGCGGGCTGCGCCGACTGCACCGCGCCAAAGCCGGCGCCGCCGAGGAACAAGCCCGGCAAGTCAAAGTTGGGCCGGTTGAACACATTGAACGCTTCCAGCCGCATCTGCACGGTCAGGCTTTCGCCGGCCCGGGTGTCCTTGAGGAGGGATACGTTCCAGGAGGCCAGGCCCGGCCCGTCCAGCACGTTGCGCCCCGCGTTGCCGAACGTGCCGAAGGCCGGCACGGCGAACGCCGTGGTGTCGAACCAGCGTTCCGGGGTGGGATGACGCAAGCGGGGGTCGCGGAGCACATGCGGCCGGTCGTTGGCGCCGAAGCCCAGCGCGCTTCGTCCGGTGTTGCTGTTGTCGAACTCCGAAGGCAGCGCGACCGTGAACGGGCGTCCGGTTTGCAGGGTCAGGATGCCGAACGTCTGCCAGCCTCCCAGCCAGCGATGCCGGCGGAGCACCGGTAGTTCGTACGCGTAGGCCGCCGAAAGGCGCTGGCGCAAATCGAAGGCTGAGCGCGCCCGTTCCGCCCGCACGTCCTGGCTGTTCTGCGGGTAGCTGGGATCGCCCGCGCTCGGAAAGAAATTCGACGCGTCGTCGATCGATTTCGAAAACGTGTGCGCCGCCAGCAGCGAGAGGCCCTTGCGCAACCGCTGCTGCGCGCGCAGTTGCAGGCTGTGATAGTTCGAACTGGCTCGCGATTCGATCCGGTTGACGTCGTCAAAGCGCGGATTCGGCCGCGGATTGGGCTGCGACGGGCTGGGCGCGGGCTGATTGATGTCGCGCCCGGAGATCAGCTTGGTTCCCTTCGATCCCACGTAAGCCGCCTCCACCACGCGTCCGGGACCGATTTGCCGCTGGACGCCAAAGCTCCACTGCTGGACATAGGGCGTGCGCAGGTCGCGCTGGAAGGCCAACGCCGACTGCGGCCATGGCAGCGGAAACGCCGCGGGAAACGGATCGTTGAGCAGCAGCGTGTAGAAAGGGGAGGAGAAGTACAACTGAAACTGGTAATACGGCGCGTTGAAGTATAAGCCCTCGCTCGGCGCCAGCGCCGACTGGTCGAAATAGACGCCGTAGCCCGCGCGCAGCACCGTGCCTCCTCTGCCCGGATTCCACACAAGGCCCACCCGCGGCGCGAAGTTGTTGCGGTCCGGCACGTATCCGGCGCGCGGCATCCCTGCCTGGCCGACCGGCGTGAGCGCGCCGGTGGCTTCGTCAAACAGCGTGGCCCGGTCGCGCGGGTCCACCGCCGGAGTGTTGTATTCATACCGCACCCCGAGGTTGAGCGCCAGATCCGGCCGCAGCCGCACCGTATCCTGGAAAAACCCGTTGTAGCTCCGCGTCCGCAGATGTTGCGGGTTGTCCATGCGCGCTCCGCCGGAAACGGAGGGGATTCCTTGCAGCATCTCGGCCAGCGCGTTGCCGCTCAGCCCCAGGAAGTTGATGAAACCGCGGCCTTGAATATTCCGGAACGCGTTCTGTTGCAGCCAGCGCCCGTCCAGCCCCAGGCGCACCATGTGCCTTCCGGCCACCCAACTGGTCTGGTTGTTCACCTGGTACGTGTTGGTCACGCTGGCCTGGGGGTTGAAGTACTCGTCGCCCAGCGGGGAGAAGCCGGTGACGGTAATGAGGCTGAGGCCCTGATCGCGCGCCGCCGGCGCCAGGTCCGGCAGGCCCACCTGCCGGTTCAGGCTGACGCCGCTGTTCTCGTGCAGCACGCCGAACCCGATCCGGTTGAAGCCCAGCCGCAGTTCATTCAGCAGGCGCGGGGTGAAAATGTGCGTGTGGCTCAGCAGCGCGTTCTGCCCCCGCTTGGCGACGTCGTTCCCGAATCCGGGCACCTGGGCGAACGCCGCGCCGGCGAACGGCTCGTACAGGCTGCGGTCGCCGAAGCTGTACCGGACGGTCAGCTCGTCGCGCCCGGTCAAGGCGTGATCCAGCCGGATGTCGAACTGGTCGCTGCGGTCGCGCAGGGTGGGCGAGGAGACGTAATTCTGTCCGGGCGCGGCCCGGTTCGGGAGCGGATAGAGGCGCGCAATGGCGAGGCCGATGGGATGCAGGCGCTCGGCGGGGATCCGGTTGCCGGGAAAGGGCCGCTGGGTGAACAGATCGATCGCCGGCGCGGGGCTGGCGGAAAAATCGCCCGCGCGTTCCCGCGCCGTCGGCACGTTCGTCAGCCGGGTGATGCCTTCCCGCACGCGCCGGCCTTCATAGTCGGCGAAGAAAAACGTGCGGTCTTTTCGCACCGGGCCGCCCAGCGCGAATCCGTACTGATGGCGATTATATTTTGGCGTAGGTTCGGCGGCCGGCGCGAAAAAGTTCCGGGCGTCCAGCGCCGCGTTCCGGAAGAATTGGTACGCGGCGCCATGCACCCGGTTCGAGCCGGATTTGAGAATCACGTTGATCTGTCCGCCCGCATTGCGGCCGAAGGAGGCATCATACGCATTGGTGAGCACCTCAAACTCGCGGACGCCGTCGACCGGCGGCGTGATGCCGAAACCGTTCAGCTTCGGGTCTCCCGAGTAGATGCCGTCCAGCACGTAGTTGTTCGAGTCCTCCCGGGCGCCGTTCGTATGGATCGCCAGGTCGCCGCGGACCGAACCGGGCGAGCCCGGCGCGGCGGGGGCCGTCCCGGGCGCCAGCAACGAGAGTTCGTAGAAATTCCTCCCGTCGAGCGGCAATCCGCGCACCAGGTGGTTTTCGATGAGAGTGGCCATGGCGGCGGATTCGGTGCGCAGCACCGGCGCCGCGGCGATGACCTGGACCTGCTCGCTGCGGCTGCCCGGCAGCAGCCGGACGTCCACCCGCGCCTCCTGGTTCAACAACAACTCGAATTCCTGGACCGACTCGCGAAAACCCTCCCGGTTCACCTGGATGCGGTAGCGGCCGGGCGCCACTTGCGCCAGCACGAATTCGCCTCCGTCGCCGCTGACCAGCGTGCGGGTCCGGCCCGTATCCATGGAAACCAGGGCCACACGCGCGCCAGTCAGCGGCCGCCCGTCGGCGTCCCTGATCCGGCCGGATACCGACGCCTGACGGTTCTGTGCATGCAGCGCCAGCCACGCCAGCGGCGCCCCCAGCGCGATCAGGCGAAACAAGGAAGTCAAGGTAAGCCCGCCTTCATGGTTTTCTTCCTAATATGGCATGAAAACCAAACATGCCTCCCGCGGGCGGGGAGCGCGCTCACCAGCCCCGGCTTGCCCGAACCGGGCGGCGGGCCCTCAAGAGGTGATCAGTTTTTCAATCCGCATGCCGCGCTTGCGGCGCACTCCCACGATGTGGCCTTCGTACTTCGGCCTGCCGTTGACGGTCAACGTGACCGGCCGGTCCACCGGATAGTCGAACGCCAGCACGTCCCCGACCTCAATTTTCAGCATGTCATCCACCTGGATGGTGGGACCGCTCAGGCGGGCGTCCAGGTGCATCCTGGTCGGTTTCAGCAACTTCAGCATGCGCGCCTGCTGCTCGCCGGAGGTATCGCTTTTCCGCACCGACCACTGCTGGTCAAAGCGGTGGCGGAGCATTTTGATCACGATCGAGGGGAAGCCGATGTTCATCATGCCGGAGTTGTCGGCTACCCGGATCTCCAGGCCGATGGACACAATCGCTTCGTTCGGCGCCAGGATTTGCAGCAGTTGCGGCTCGGTTTCCCGGCCCTCGATGGTAAATGACAGGTTGGTCACCTGCGACCAGGCGTTGCGCAGATCATGCAAGATGATGCGGAACAAGCCGTCGAGAATCGTCTGTTCGATTTCGGTGGTCTCGCGGTTGATTTTGACTCCGCTTTTGCCCGTCCCGCCGAGCAGCATCTCGAGCAAAGGAAACACCAGCGAGGGGTTGAGTTCCATCACGGCGTTCCCATCGAACGGCTTCATGCCCAGAGACACCAGACAGGTGGGAGAGGGTAGGCACTGCGAGAACTCGGCGAAGGAAAGCTGCTCCACCGAGACCAGGTTGACGATGACGTACGCCCGCAAATAGGCCGAAAGGCTGGAGGCCAGGTTCCGCGCGAAGTTGTCGTGGAGCAGGTGGATCGCCCGCAGTTGATCCTTGGCGATGCGGTCCGGCCGGCGGAAGTCATACGCGGCTGCTTTGCGGCCCAGGGATTCCTCGGTCTCGCTTTCCTTGCCTCTGCGGAATACCTTGTCGATCTCTTCCTGGGACAGCAAGCGGCTCACATGAGAAGAATCGGAAATTCAGCCGGGGCCCTTTAGCACCGGGCCAGCCCTCAAAAGGCCGCACGGGCCCAAAATACCGGCGAGCAATCGCCGGCAAGCCCGCCGGGACGGGCTCCGTTTTGCGGCAACCGCTTACAAGATCGCCATTTTCTGACGGCCTCGGCAGGACTTTGAGCGAGCCCCGGAAGGGGAAAAACGAAGGGCGGCCCCTCGGTAAGGGATGGCCGCCCGGAGGTCAGGATTCGGCTTCGATCAGAAGTCGTAACGGATCGTCAACTGCATGACGCGGGAGGGCTGAAGGGTACCCTGGTAGCGTCCAAAGTTGGTGCGGTTGCCAAGCGCGAGGCTGATGTTGAGCGGATCGAAGCGCACGGTGTTCAGAATGTTGAAGACTTCCCAACGAAGCTGAAGGGTGTGCTTTTCGTTGTAAGGCATGAAGATGTTCTTCGCGAGCGAGGCGTCGATGTTGAAAACGCCGTCGCCCCGAATGTTGTTCCGGTCGCCGATTTCTCCCGGAAGCGTGAAGCCGAAGGAGTTGAGAGCCGCTTGCGGGTTCTGGAAGATGTTGGGACCGGAAGCGGCGTTCGGCACCGGCGGCGGAGCGTTCTTGTTGGTGCCATCGGGGGCGGGCCCGACCTGCGTGGCCCAACCGGTGATGTTGTAGTTGGTGGGCCAGGTGCGGTTATGGCCAACGCTGGCGGGCAGACCGGTGGTCTGGCGGTAAAGTCCGGCTAGCTGCCAGCCGCCGACGAAGAGATTGGCGACTTTGCCGATGCTGTCGAAATAGCGCCGGCCACGGCCAAAAGGCAAATTATAGACGTAGTTGGCATTGAACACATGGCGCTGGTCGAAGTCCGAGGAAGCGCGCATCAGCGACCGGTTGTAGGGGGAGATAATAATTCCGCGCAGGCCATCGGACGTAGACTGATTGTTTTCGGTCACCGAGCCCATGTCGATTGAGTGAGCCCAGGTCCAGTTAAAGTCGAACTGGTCGCCGTTACGGAGAACCTTGCGGAGACCGACCTGCATGGAGTGATAGGAGGAGAAGCCCACGCTACGGATGGCGCGCAAGTAGGAGAACTGAGGGCTGTAGAAGGCGAAGCGGCCAAGGCGGCTGGCGGCGGGGTCGGCAAAGCGGTCAGTGAACTCGAGCCACGCAGTGCCGTCCGGGTGGAGATCTTCGAGCAACCGCAGGGCAGCCTGCGTGGCCGTGAGGCCTCCGCTGGCCAGACCGGGGAAGAGATTCTCAAAGTAGGGGATGGGAGCGACGCGCGCCAGTTCCGCGGGGGTGAGGGTGCGGAGGAGTTCGCGGCGCTCGTTCACGGCCATATTGTTGATGAGCAATTTAGCGGCGTCGTACCAGGTTTGGCCGGACTGCGGATCGCGAATGTTGAGCGGAGTAGCCAAGTCCTCGGAGGTGAGAGTGCGGCGGCCTTCGCTGGCGACATAGGCCAGGGAAAGGTTCCAGCCATTGGCGATTTCACGTTGCCAGGACAGGTTCCAGCGCATCACGTAGGGGGCGCGGAGCCGGTCGTCGAGCGAATTCGTGATCTGGAAGCTGTTGGGCTGCGTCACGGGGAAGGAAGCCGGGGGAGGCGGGGTGACGAGTTGCTCGGGAATCTGGAAGGTGCCAGTAAAGCGCGGGGCGTCGGCCAGCGTCAGACGTCCCGAGGCATTGGGCAGATTGGTGGCAAGACCCAGCGCTGAAGCGTCATAGGCACGAATCAAGCCCGCGCCGAAGACGTCGTAATACATGCCCCAACCGGCGCGGATCACGCTCTTGCCGGGCTCGCCGAAGAAGTGTTTGAGGAAGCCCGACTTAAACTGGGGCGAATAGGCGAAGGCCAGGCGCGGCGACCAATTGTGCAGATTGTCATACAGGGGGCGTCCACCCGGGGCGCTAGCGAGGTTGAAGGCGATGGGTGGCAGGCCGGTTTGTCCGGCCAGCCCGGCGTTGGCGTTGGCGACCCGGCGGTCGAACCAATCGCTCAAGGGAATGTTGGGGCTGGTTTGCACGTTATTGGCCTCGTAAATAGCCGGCCAATACATATAACGGAGCCCGGCGGTCATCGTCAGGCTGCGGTTGAGCCGCCACGTGTCCTGGAAGTAAATCTCGCTCTCCTCGCCAAGAAACTTCCGGGGATTGGGCGCGCCGCGCGGGAGGGCGGCGACTTGATTGCCCTGGGGAAGGTAGTTGTAGCGGGAGTTGACTTGAGTAACCAGTCCAAACACCATGGCGACGGCGTCGTTGAACTGGGTGCGGCCGCCCGGGTTGATAGCCACATTGTTGTCGCCGCCGGTGAAGGGAGCGCTCAGGATGTTGCCGCTGGCGGAAAGCCAGGAGGAATTGCTGATGGCGGTGAAGAACGAATTCGCGTAACTCAGGCGGTCGTTGACATAGCGGCGATAGCTGCCACCGAACTGGAAGTTGTGGCTGCCCTTCAGCCAGGTGAAGTCCTGGGTGAGGTGATGAGTGGGAGAAATGCGGCGGAAGGACCGGGTGAGGCCGACGGGCGCGGAAAGCGGGCGCCATTCGACCGCCTCGTAGCTGCCGATACCCTCGTCCAGCAGCGACTGGCGGGTAAGGCCGTAACGCGTAATCGAGATCAGCGAGGGGCGAAGAGTCGCATTCCAGCCGATGGCCAGGCCCTTGCTGTTCGTGAGTGAACGGAAATTTGAGGGGCGCCCGGGGAACTGGGGAGCGCCGTTTTCGACGTCGTCCTGGAGTTGACCGCGAACAAACAGTTGGTGCTTGTCGTTCAGGTTGTAGTCAATACGGGCGATGTAGGTGTAAAAATCGTTCCGCAGCGGAGCGTTGAAACGGAAGCCGGAGGTGTTGATGCCGTCGCCCGCGGTCGGGTCGTTGGGAAGCGGATAGCTGCGAAAGACTTCGAGAGCCGCCTGGTTGACGCCGGGGGCATAATTGAGGCGCGAAGCCAGTTCGCTGCCGGGCACCTGCACGATATTGCCGGCGCGGGCCACATAAGAAGCGATGCCTTGGCGGAGCGTGGCCGTGGGAACGGTGCGCAGCACGCTCTCCTCGAACAGATCGCGCCGTCCTTCGTAATTGCCGAAGAAGAACAACTTGTTCTTCTTGATGGGCCCGCCCAAGCTGGCGCCGCCAATGTTGCGATTCAGCTTGGGCGTAGGCAGACCGGCCAGATTATTGAAGAATGTATTGGCATTGAACTCGCGGTTGCGGAGCGCCCAGTAGGCCGAGCCGTGAAACTCGTTGGTGCCGCTCTTGGTGACCAGAGCAATCTGGGCGCCGGAACCCCGCGAAGCATCCGCATTCGCGTTGGTGGTGGTGACGCGGAACTCCTGAACGGAATCCAGGGTCACGCGCAGGACGCTGGTAAAGGCGGAGCGAGTTTGCTGGTCGTTGACGTCGATGCCGTCAAGGGTGACGTTGGACTGGTCGGAGCGGCCACCGTTGACCACACCCCCACGGTCGGTGCCGGTGCTGACGCCGCCGTTGACGGTGTCACTATCGCCCACCCAGGACACGCCGGCTTGCAAGGATAGAATCTTGGCCACATTGCGCCCCTCGAACGGCAACTGGAGGATCGGCTTGGTGCCGAAAGAGTTCCCCAAGGAGGCGTCGGTGGTATTCAACTGCACGGAATCAGCCGAAACCTCGATGGTTGTGGCGACACTGCCCACGCTTTCGAAGGCGATATTCACGGTGGCGGGGGTGTTTACGAGGAGGCGGATTCCCTGGATGGAGACCTCACTAAAGCCCTCTTTTTTGGCGAGCAGCCGGTATTCGCCGGGAGGGACTTGGGCGAAGCGGTAGACGCCTTGGTCGGAGGACAACGTTTCGCGGGACTGGTTATTCCCTACGTTCGTGATCGAGACAATAGCATTGGGGACAGCCGCGCCCGTGGGGTCGACGACAGTCCCGGTAAGGGAGGTAAGCGTCTGCGCGTTGGCGAACCAGGCGGAGAGCACTATCCCAAGAACCAAATGTCTGGCAGGCGATGACATGGAGTCGGTAACCCTTTCCCTAAAGTGGCCGTAACACGGTGGAACTCTGGCTCAACAGGGAGGCCTAGCTAGCTAACCTTCATCCAAGACCCGTTACGGAATGATCTCAGAGTCTAACACTCGCAGGATTGAAGTTTCAAGAGAAAAAATGGGAGGTTACCCGCCCCCTGCGAGGCCACGGCCAGTCAACTAGAGGGGACCCAGCGGAGTCAGGTGAGAGGTTTCTTGGTCAGGAGTTCGACGCCTATCCTGGCGAGTAACGGACTGCTGCCCGGTTTCCGCTACGCCCGCTCAGGATGAGGGGAAACGTGAGGAGCTTGCTCCGGGACCGTTCAGCAAGTGTCACGGACGGCTGCGGTCCAGGTTGAACTTGATTTCAATCTCCGCGGTCATCGGCACCGGTTTCCCATTGAGGAGCGCCGGCTGATACATCCAGTGCCGCACCGCGTCCACCAGTCCCGCGCGCAGCAATGGGTGACCGCTGAGGATACGCGGCTGCTTGACCGTTCCATCTTCGTCCACGAGAACCTCGAGGCGCACCACGCCGGAGACTCGCTGGTCCTTGGCCTTTTCGGGGTACGCCAGTTCAGGGGAGGAGAGCAACTTGGCGCCCCGGGTGAGCCCGGCGGCGTGGAGCGGCGCAGGGTTCGCGATTGGGGATGCGGGCGGCGCGGGCGCCCGGGTCGCCACGGCAGCCTTCCGCGCGGACGCAGTCTGCGCCGCGGCGGGAGTCTCCGGGGTGACCGTAATCGGAATCACGGCGCGGTCCGGCGCCGGCTTGGCGGCATCGTCGGCCGCAAGTTCGGCCGGCAGCGGCGGGAACTGGGGCAGAGACATCGCGCTCTGGCGCGGCGCAAACCGGGAAACCACTTGCGCCGAACCGAACAGCGCCACCAGCAGCAGAACGGCCGTGGCGAAGGCAATGACGGGGGTTGGAACATAGAATCTGCCGCGGCGAACCGGCGCCGCCGGCTCGCGCACTGCGGGCGGCGCGGCCTCAGGCGGTTCCCGCCTCCGCTGCCGGCCGTGGAGCGGGGCAATGAATATGTCCGCCAGCTTGGCTGGAGACACTCCTGTGTTCACCGGAAGGTGGCCACAAAGACTCTGCTGCACGGCCACCATCAGGCCAACTACCTCGGCCCGGCTGGTACGATCTTCTCGCACAATCTCTTCAGGCGACAGCCCGCCCGGCGTGAACAGCAGCGTGCCGTACGCCCGTCCCCTGCACTCCGCCGCCACCCGGCAGATGCCGAAATCGTTCAGCGTCACGCCGGAATCGGCAAAGCTGCTGGGCGCCAGCGGCAGACCACCCGGTTTGCGCTCCGCTTCGTCGAACGCATCCAAGACCCGGCAAAACAGCGGGATCGCCGCCTCGCATTCGGCCGGATCCACCCGCTTGACGAATTGCTCCAGGGTCTCTCCAGAAACGAATTCAATGAGGGTGTACGACTTGCCCGCGTATCCAAGCTGCGCGTACAACACCGTCGCATCGGGAGTGGCGATCCGGTCCGGTGAGGCGATCTCCGCCCAGAAGCTCGCCACCAGGTCCGGCTCCCGGCGCAACCGCGCGCGCAATTGACTCAACGCGGCGCGGCGCGCGCCCGCCAGATCCAGCCCGGGTCTGGAGGGTTCGGCGCGAATCGGAGCAGGCGTATCCGCCCAATCAGACAAGATCGAGTCCTCCATGGCAATTCGTCCTCGGACCTGTTTTTGGCCCACGCTGAGAATAACACCGCCGCAAAAAGGTACAAATCAGGTTAATCTCGGTCCTATCGGTACCAATGGAACTCTGGAACGGCTCGTACTAGGACGCGGCGCTTAAGCTTTTTGTCCCGTATCGACAGGATGACGCTCGCTAAGACCATGATTGTAAATAACTTGAATCGTTACCAAGAGAAGCCAGGGAGCCTCTGGTACTCCGGCTGGCTTAAGTACCAAAGGCGCTCTGCTCTAGGGGCGTTTTTCCGCCGGCCGCGCCAACGGCCCTCCGGCCCCGTCCGCCCCGGATAGGGGAACCGGCAAACCGACCAGGCGCATCAGTTCGAGGGCGTTGCTCTTGGTCACCACTCCGTCGCGCGCCAGATAGTCGAACGTCATGCGGCCGTTCTCGAGGCGATCCTCGAAATGGATGTTTCGCCCGCGGGCGGCTGCGGCGATCGAGGTCAGCGTCAGATCGTGCGTCGTAATCAGCCCGATGGCCCCGTGCTGGACAAGCCCGCGGACGACGGCTTCCGCGCCAATCGCCCGGTCGTGCGAGTTGGTTCCGTGGAGAAGCTCGTCCAGCAGGAACAGGACCGGCGTCCCTGCCGCGCTCAGATCCATCAGCTTGCGCAGGCGCTTGATCTCCGCCGAGAACCGCGATTCCCCCTCGCGCAGCGAGTCGTGGATCCGCATGGTGGCTCCAGGATAAAGAAAACTCAACCTGAGCCGGCGGGCACGCACCGGCGCTCCGGCCAATCCCAGCACCGCATTGACGCCTACGGTCCGCAGCAGCGTGCTTTTGCCGGACATGTTCGACCCGCTCACGATCAGCAGGGGCTCGGCCGCCGACAAACGGACATCGTTGCGGACCGCGCGCGAGGACGGCAGCAAAGGATGGGCTAAGCCCTCCGCCGAAAACTCCGGACCGGTCTCCGCCAGTTCCGGAAACGGATCTTCCGGATGCTCGAAGGCATAGCCGGCGATCGCGCAGAGCGCTTCCAACTCGCCGGCGGCCTCCAGCCAGCGCCGCACTTCCGGCCCCGAACGTCTTCTCCAGCGCTCCACCGCAAAGGCGAGGTGCGTGGAGAACAGCAACGGAGGTCCGGCCACCCGGACGAGCAGGTTGTCGCGGGAATCGATCCACTCGGCGATCCGGTCGAGCAAGGCGATGCGCCGGGATGCGGGATCTCCCCCGGAGACGAGGCGCTCGCGGAGCGCAGTCAGGCGCGGCGCGGTAAACGCCTCCCGCTCGAGCAGGGCCAACACCCCGGCTAACAGGTCCAAGCCGTGCAGCGCGGCATCGACGCCGCTCAACACGCGTCTCACCCGCTCCCGCAGGCGCCAGCCAAACAGCGCGGCGGGCAGCAAAACCACCAGGAACACCGCCGCGCTACCCAGCAAAGCCCAGATCGTCCAGGAGGCCAGCATGCAGCCGGACAGGACCATCGCCACCCGCCAGGACCGGCCCTCCGGCAGCAGGGGCGGCGTCTCGGCCCAGTCGATGAGTGCGCGCGAATGCAGGCCGGAGGGGGCCTCGCCGAGCAGGGCGAGCGCCTCCCGCAAATCCACGCGGTTCCGCAATTCCTCCACCGCCTGCTGCCTTTGTTTCACCTCGGCAAGCGGCGACGGCGCGCGCAACCATCCCGCCAGCGCTTCCTGGCCCGCGGGGGTACGCGCGGTGCACAGCCGGGCATACAAGCTCCCGGGACCGAACAGGTCGAGATCCTCGGCGTACACATGCGCCTCGTCCCGAAAACGTTCGCCGGAATCGCCCTCGCCCGCCCAGTTGCCCGCCAGGCGGTCGAGGCCCTGCTGGAAATGCCGGGCCGCGCGCGCGGCGCGATCCCGGCGGCGGATCACCCGCGCATGCCAGACCGCCAGCCCGCAGAACACCAGCGCCGGCGCCAGCGGGCTCCAGGGCGGCACGGCCGCGCGGCTCGACGACAGCCAGATCAGCGCCAGCGCGGAGGCGGCGGTCAACAGGCGCAGATTCCCAATCCGGATATGCAGGCGTTCGCCGCTGGCCACGGTGCGCAGGCGTTCCTCAAGACGCGCGCGATACGTTTCGGCCGGATGCACACCCCATTATCCGCCTGCCCCGCCGGAGTAGTACACTACCGGTTTTGCGGCCGGCGTCCGGCCGCTCCGTCAGCCGCTCATGCAACCTCCCCTTCTCGAACTGAACAACGTGTCGATTGCCCGGGGCGACCGCGTTGCGCTCCGCCAAGTGACCCTGCGGGTTTCCGTGGGTGAGCACACCGCTATCCTCGGGCCGAACGGATCGGGCAAATCCACGCTCATCAAGACCATCAACCGCGAATGCTACCCCCTGCTGGAGGATCCGGACTCCCGGATCCGCCTTTTCGGCCGCGACCGATGGCACGTTTTCGAGCTTCGCTCGCTGTTGGGCATCGTCACCCAGGACTTGGTGGACGCCTACAAGCGTGATTTCACCGGGCGGGAAGTGATCCTTTCCGGCTTCTTCTCGAGCGTCGGCGTGTGGCCGCACCATGAAGTGACGGCGGCCATGCGGGACAAAGCCGAGGAAGTGTTGCGCCTGATGGAGGTGGAGCATCTGGCGGACCGCCCCATGGACGAACTGTCCACCGGGGAGGCACGCCGCCTGCTGATCGGGCGCGCGCTGGTGCATGAGCCCCAGGCGTTACTGCTCGACGAACCCACCAACAGCCTCGACCTGCGGGCCCTGTATGAGTTGCGGGAGATTCTGCGCAAGCTGGTAGGGCGAGGGATCACCCTGCTGCTGGTGACACATCACCTGCCGGATGTGATCCCGGAGATTGGCCGGGTGATTCTGTTGAAAGACGGGCAGGTATTCCGGGACGGCCCGAAAGCGGACGTGCTGACTTCCGGGTCCCTGTCGGAACTGTTTGGCCTGCCCGTGCAATTACAGGAGCAGGACGGGTACTACCACCTTTGGTAAAAGCGAGGGGGGAAGGCCGGAGGGCCGGCGCTAATGTTTCGTAGGATCGCGCCGATATGACCCATGAGGGGCTGGTAGCGGGGCGAACTCCCTGCGGGAGCCAACAAGATATGAAGATTCATGATCGGGACCTGCTGGGCGTTGGCTCGACGGGTTCTGCCGGGCCGGTGGAGGGCGCCGATTCCCGTGCGTCCACGCGGAGCCGACAAGGAACGCGGCTAGCGGGAGAAGACCGGGCGGAGCTTTCAGGACTGGCGGCGCGCGTTTCCGCGGAAGTCCGCGGCGAGGCTGCGGACCGGGTGGCGCGGGTGGCCGAATTGCGGGAACTGGTCAAGGCCGGGCGGTATGAGGCGAACGCGGAAGCCACCGCCCGCCGGCTGGTGGACGAAGCGCTGGCTGGCGATCTTGCGGGCGCCGCTGGGAGCGTCCGTGAGTGATCCGCTGCAACGGCCGGGGGGCGGGGAACATGGTTTGGCTTTGGAGGCCGCCGTGGCGGCCGACCAAGTGGCGGCGGCAGTCGAGCGGGTAAGCCAATCGCTGGCGTTGACCGGGGCGGATGCGCATTTGGCGGCGGCCTTGGCGCAGGTTCAGCGGCTGGCCGGCCGGGTGCGGGCGGCGGGAGGGGCTGTTGCAGAGGCCCAAATGACCAGGAGGGAACTCGAGCGGGTGCGCGAGCAGCTCGCCCGGTTTCAAATCCTCGTCAGAATGTTGCTCGCCCACCGGACGGCGCTGGCGCAGTTTGGCGCCGCCCCGCCCGAAGCCGCCGCGTACGGGCCCGCGGTGCCGGGTCTTCCCGCGCCGGTGTGTGTATCCCTAGAAGGGTGAACCATGTCCCTGTTTGGCGCGTTAAACGCTTCGGCGAACTCCCTGGAAGCTTTTAGCCGGGCGCTGGCGGTCACGCAGAACAACGTCACCAACGCGAACACCCCAGGGTATGTCCGCCAGCGGCCGACGCTGTTGCCGAAGCTGTTTGACCCGGCGCAGGGCGTCGCGGGCGGTGTCACGGCCGGCAGTCCGGAAAGCGGACGGCGCGACTATACCGAGCGGGCCGTGCGGCGGCAGAATTCGCTAGCCGGACGCTTCTCCGAACTGGTGGCGCAGCTCACCCGGCTGGAAGGCGCGTTTGACCCGACCGGAACCAAGGGGCTGCCTCGGGCCATCAATCGCTTGTTCGAAGGTTTTTCGGCCCTGGCGGTCAGCCCGAACGACCTGCTCAGCCGGCAAGGGGTCCTCGACCGGGCCGGCGAGGTGGCGCGGGAATTCCGGGCCATGGACGCCGAACTGGCCCGGGCGCAGCAGGAGGCGGTGGAACAAAGCACCCGCCTGGTGGGCCGCATCCAGGCCTTGTCGGAACGGTTGCGGGGATTCAACACGGAGATCCGCTCGAACCGCGAGGTCGGCGCCGACCCGGGCATCGACGCGGAAGTCTACTCGACGCTCGAGGAGCTCTCGGCGCTCGCCGACATCCAGACGTTGCAGGCGGCCGACGGGACGCTCACCGTGTTGTTGGGGGGGCAGACGCCGCTGGTCATCGGCCAGGAGGCGTATGCGCTGACGGCGATCTTTGACGGCGCCGAGATCCGGTTAACCGACTCCGGAGGCAACGACGTGACGGAACTGCTGCAAGGGGGGCGGCTGCGGGGTGTGATCGATGCGGCAAACACCCACTTGCCGGCCTGGAGGCAGGAACTCAACCGGCTTGCCGCCGGGCTTGCCGACGCGGTCAACGCGGGGCTGGCGAACGGCGTGGATCAGAACGGCGTCCCGGGGGCCGCGCTGTTTTCGTACGCTCTCACGTCCAACGCGGCGGGAACCCTCGAGGCCGCGCCCATTTTGCCGGAGCAGTTGGCCGCGGCGTCCGCGGCGGCCCCGGGAGGAAACGCCAACGCCCTGGATCTGGCGGCGCTCCTCCGGGATCCGCAACTCGACGGCCTGACTTTCCCGGCATTCTACGCCCGGCTGGCCGCCGCCGCCGGACAGGAAATCTCCCGCGGGATCCAGAATCGCGAAACCGCCGCCGCCCTGCTGGTCCAGGCGAGGGAACTCCGGCACCAGGAATCCGGAGTTTCGCTGGACGAAGAAGCTGCCCGCCTGATCGAACTCCAGCGCGCCTATCAGGCCACGGCGCGGCTGGTCACGGTCTTGGACAGTCTCACGGAGACCACCATCAACATGCTGCGCTAAGGAGCGTCCCATGCTTTCCGGAATTGACCCCGCCGCCGAACGGTTCCTATACGACGTAAACCGGATCAAAGCCCGGGGAGACCGGGCGCAGCGCCAGATTTCCTCCGGCTACCGCGTGACCCAGCCGTCGGACGACCCTGGCGCCGTCCCCGAGATCATCCAGGCGCAGACCGGGCTTGACCGGATGCTTCAGGTGCAGCGAAACCTGGGTCAGCTCAAAGCGGAGACCGATGCCGCCGAGCGGGCCTTGCAGGCGGCGGTCTCGCTGCTGGACCGGGTTTCGGTGCTCGCCTCGCAGGGTGCCTCCAGCACGGTGACGGCGGGCGGCCGCGCCGTGCTCGCCGGTGAAGTGCGCGCGGCTCTGGAACGCCTGGTGGCGCTCGCTAACACCTCGGTCAACAACCGGTTTGTTTTCGCCGGAGATCAGGACCAAACGCTGCCCTATACGCTCGACCTCACCCTCACCGACGGCGTCAGCATTTACGGGGGCGGCCCGGCCACGCGGGAAGCCGAAGGCGTGAGCGGCGCTAGATTCGCGGTTTCGCGCAACGCGGAGACGATTTTTCAAAACAGCTCGGAAGCCAATGTCTTCGGCATCGTGAACGAAGTGCGCCTGGCGCTCGAGGCAAACGATGAACCTGCGATCTGGAATGCCTTGGGCAAACTGGCGCCCGCCCGGGAACACCTGAACCTGCAACTGGCCTTTTACGGCACGGTGCAGAACCGGGTGGACGGCGAGGCGGCCGCCGCCTCGGCCGCCGTGCTGGATTTTCAGCAGACGATCGCGCGCTTGCGAGAAACGGATCTGGTGGAGGCGTCGCTCGAACTGGTGCAGTCGCGCACCGGCCTGGAAGCCGCCCTGTCGGCGCGGGCCCGCTTGCCCCGCGCCAGCTTGTTCGATTTTCTCGGCTGACCGGGTAGGGCCACGAAGCGGGCAGGGAGCAAGATTTCCCGCCGGTACCGGAGAGCGCGCCGATAAGAGCAGCAGGCACAGGATAACCTGTCCGGAGTACGAACATGAAGATCGATTCTTCCCTGCCCCCGTTGGACATGGTCATTGTCCCGCAGCGCCGCATCGTCGAGCAGGAGCAGCACCGCGAACTGATTCAGGCGGCAAAAGCGGTCTTGGCCTCCGACTTCAACGAGCGAGGGCGCGAACTCACCTTTGCGTTCCATCAGCACGCCGGACGCATGGTGATCCGGATACTGGACCGGAAGACCCAGGAAGTCGTGACGCAAATCCCCGCCGAAGACCTGTTGCGTATGGCGGAACAACTGAAACTCTCGGCGGCACGGTCCGTTTAACAGCAACGTTGGCTCCCGAAGAGCCCAGTATTTTGGAGAGCAGAAAACGGTCCCTCTGGGGACCCAATCCTTCGTATGGCGAACCGAGCAAGCAACACTTACCTGGAGAACCGCATCCTTTCGGCCAGCCCGCTAGAGTTGGTCGCCATTCTGTACGAGGAGGCGGATAAGTCCGTGCGCGAGGCACTGGCGGCGCTTTCCCGCGGCGACATCCGCGGCCGCTCGCGCGAAATCACCCGCGCCCAGTTGATCCTGGGCGAACTGTCGACTTCTTTGGACCTGGAGGCGGGAGGAGATCTCGCCGCCCGCCTCGGTGAGTTGTACGCCTACCTTCAAGCTCGGCTCGCCGAGGCCAACCGCGAGCAGAACGCCATTCCTCTCGAAGAGGTTTCCCGCCTGCTGACGACCTTGCTCGACGGCTGGAGGGAATGCGCCAGAACTCACGACTCCGCAAGGGACGCCCCCCGGGAAGTCATGGTGACGTTCTAACGGGGGAGCGAAGAAAAGCCAGGCCACCTCCACGAAAACGCGTGCCTGGCGCCGCCTTCAGCCCCATCCGCACGAGACACCAGCCAAATCACGGTTCGCTTCCCTCGCCTTGGCGTTCACGCAACCTGTGCATTCGAGCGCATGAACTCGTAGCGCTCCAGTGACGCGGCGACCATGTAGGGCGAGTCGATCATCTGTGGGCTGATGTTCTCCTCAATGCGCAAAACCTTGCCCATGCATCGCAGGTTCACGTTCCCGCTCGACCCTGACGACAAGGTGATGATATATTCCACCGGGCCGCCGATCTCCATCCGCGTGGAGGCGGTAAACAGGACGCCGCCGGAACTGATGTTCCGGGTTCGACCTACATGGGATATGCGCTCCGCCCCGGCTCTCACCACCTCCACGCGCAGATCCAGGTCAAACCGCTTAGATTTTCGCTGTTCGATCACTGCAACTCGTAGACTAGTGGGTTTCGGTCCCTCAGTCAACATCCGGGATTTACCTGAAGTACCATGCCGTTAATCCAACTGATCGATTTGACGAATCCGGTAGATCGTGCAGCCGTCCTGCTCGCTCCGGTCGAAATAGACCCGCAGGGCGATTTCGGCCTCCTTCCGGCGGGACCAGACCCGGACATCCTTCTGCAATTGCTCGACGGGGTTCGTTTCGGGCACAGGCTCTCCTTTCGCCCCCATTGTCCAGCCGCCCGCCGCCGTGCTGATTTGCTATCTAATTGAACAATGGTAACTTGCCGCCTGGGAAGGACCGGTGAACCCAAGCCGGTCCCCGCAAAAGAACGGCGTGCTCCCCGCACCGGCAGGGGCTAGTCGCCCAGAAACTTGCCGTACTGGCGCAGGCTGCGCACGTTGTCGCACACCGCCTTAATGCCCGCCGTCAGGGGAATCGCCAGCACCAGGCCGGCGGCATCCCAGAGAAACCCCCACACCATCAATGCCACCGTGACCACCAGCGGGTTCAGGTGGACGCGAGAGCCGACGATCTTCGGATAAAGAAGATTCAAAGCGATCAGATGCAAAACCGACACCACGGCGGCGATCAGCACGTAGGCGGACACGTTGTGCAACACGGTGATCGAAACCAGAAACGGCGGCACGATCGCCAGGGGCAGGCCCACGTACGGAATCAGGCTGAGAAACCCGCTGATCGTACCTGCCAGCACCGGGTACGGGATATTCATGCGCCAGAAGATCAGGGAACTGAGCGCGGCCAGCATCAGGCCCAGGACGAAATTGCCCACTACGTAGGTCCGCACTAGTCCGGCAATGCCCTGCAAGCTCTTGGCGGCCACCGCGCGGTCCTCTCCCTCGAAGAACTGAAGAAAACTCCGGTTGATATGGTCGCGCCAGCTCAGCATGAAATAGACAAGGAACGGGACAAACGACGCCATGAGCAGGACTTGGTAGAGGGACTGCCATTGCTGGACCACATAGGCCATCAGCGGCTTGGGCTCCGTGCGGATCCTCACCTCAGGCACGAGGGGGGGCACGCTCGGGTCCGGAGGCGGGGGTTTTGGGGTCACGGTCCGCTTGCGCGTCTGTCGGATGTCGGTCTCCGGCGGCGGAGGCTGTTGCGGTTGCCGCTGGCGCGAGGGCATGATCAGTTCGTAAAGGGCGCGCTCGGCCTGTTCGATCTGGTTGCGGCCCTCCTCGATCAGTTCCGATACCCGGGTGCTGTAGGCCTCCTGGTAGTCTTGCGCGAGGCTGACGAGTTGGGAATACGCGGCCATGCCCAGCAGGTACATCACCAGCAGCGCCAGGCTGCACGCGACAAAACTGGCGAAACCCCGGGGCAGCCGCGCGCGCATCAGCAGGCTGACCAGCGGGTCCAGAATGAACGCGATGGCCACCGCCGTGATAAGCGTGATAAAGAAAACCCGCCCCCAGTACAGCAGCCCGATGATCACCGCGGCCGTCACCAACGGGGAGGCCGGAAGCAACGACTCGGGTTTGCGAAGGCGGCGCGCAACAAGAGTCACTCTAACGCGTATTATAGTGTGGTGTCCTTCCCTGACGGTCTGGCGAGGCCGCCTTGCCGTGTGCTGGCCCTGGATTTAGGGAAGCGGCGGATCGGCCTCGCGGTCAGCGACGGCCTGGGCATCACCGCCCAGGGGTTGCCCACGCTGGAACGGCGAAACCTGAAGACCGACCTCCAGGCGCTGTCCGTCTTGATCCGCGAACGCGCGGTAGACCTCGTTCTTATTGGAAATCCCATGCACCTGAGCGGCCGGGAGGGCACTCAGTCGGGCTGGGTCCGCGAGTTTGCCGCGAAACTGGAAGCGCAGGCGGGATGCCCGGTCCGGCTGTGGGATGAGCGGTTGACGACGCGCGAGGCGTCGCGCGTCCTGCGCGAGAGCGGCATCGGCATCGCCAAGCGCAATCAGGCGGTGGACCGGCTTTCGGCCGTCCTGCTGTTGCAGAGCTATCTCGACTGGCGTTCCCTGGGAGGCAGTGCGTGAAGCGCGGTCTGCTCGTCGCTGCGGGCGTGGCGGCGCTGGTGGCGGCGTTTGCCGGCGGCACGGCTTGGCTCTTGGGGAGGCCTTATGCGGCTTTTTCCGGTTCCATCCGCGTCGAGATCCCGCGCGGGTCCACCTCGCGCGCCATGGCCCGGCAACTGGCGGACGCGGGCGTCGTCCGCCATCCGTGGCTGTTTCTGGCGGCGCGCGCCATCCGGCGAGGACGGGTGCTGCAAGCGGGAGAGTATCGCTTCTCCCGCCCCGCCACGCCGCTCGAGGTGGTGGACCGGCTCATCCGCGGTGATGTGATCTATTACGAGATCTCCGTTCCGGAAGGTTATAACCTGTTCGATATCGCCGCCGCCGTGGAAGCCGTCAGTTTCCTCCGCCGCGAAGCCTTCCTCGAAAATGCTCGCGATCCGACCCTGATTCGCGATCTGGCGCCGCAAGCGCAGACTTTGGAAGGATACCTGTTCCCCGATACCTATCGTTTGACCCGAAGCAACACCGAAGCGGACCTTTGCCGGATGATGGTCAGCCGGTTCCGGAAGGTCTGGGCGGAGTTGGGCTCGCCGCCCGATGTCCACCGCACCGTCACGCTGGCCTCGCTCGTGGAAAAGGAAACCGCCATTGCCGAGGAACGTCCGCTGGTGGCTTCCGTCTTCGCCAACCGGCTGGCGCAAGGTATGAAGCTGGACTGCGACCCCACCACGATTTACGCAGCGTTGCTCGAGGGGCGCTGGCGCGGCGTGATCTACCGGTCCGATCTCGACAGCCCGCATCCCTACAACACCTACCGCCATCCCGGTTTGCCTCCGGGTCCGATCGCCAATCCGGGACTGGCGTCGTTGCGGGCGGCGCTGGCGCCCGCCGAGACCGGGTATCTTTTCTTTGTGGCGCTGCCCGACGGTTCGGGAAGGCACCAGTTTTCCCGCGATCTGGCGTCTCACGCCGCCGCGGCGCGAAGGTATCGCGATGCCCAAGCCCTCTCGCAAGGCGCTGGTCCGGCGGTTGCTCCAGGAACTCGGCATCCTTAGCGTGGACGAGCCAGCCTGGCTGCTGCTCCGCGAGCGGCTTACGCCGGTTACCGACGCCCAACTGCGCCGCTTGCTGCGCGACCTTGCCGTCCCCGTCGCCCCACCCTACGGGGGAGTGCGGCAGACGGATCTCGACGCTCTCTGCCAATCGCTCACCGATTTAGCCGAACTCTACGCAAGCTACCACGCCGCGGGAGACCGGTCCAAGGCGAACCTGTGCCGGCAGGTGGTGATGGAAGCCAAAGATCATGCCAAACTGGCCTCCCGCAATCCGCGGCTCTCCGAGAGCAAGCGGCGGGCGAAGGCGGAAATGGCGCAGTGGATGTTGGTTTGGCTGGAAGACCCGGCTGTTTTCCCGCCGTGGGCCGCGCTGCGGCGGCAACATCTCGTCCGCAGTGGTGAACTGCCTCACGCGGAACAAGACCGCAAATAACGAGTCCGGCCGCGATGGGAACGGCGCGGCGCGGGCGCGCCTACAGTTGCAGCAGGCGGTGGTCCGGGCAGGCGGTCTCGATACTGTCGTAGATCTGGCCGAGCGCGTCCCAACCATGTTTGGCCAGAAACGGCAAGATCGAATACGTGCGCTCCTGCAAATGCTTGTGGGGAAAGAGCAGTCCGTTCAACCACGCCGCGTCCGCCCCGGCCCGCCCGTCGCGGTGCAGGCTCTCGCGCCGGATCTTACCCTCGATCTTGGACAACTGATACAGGATCTTCTGCCGGCTTTTGGCCAGCGCCGCGCCGAGCGTCGGGTCAAAGGCCTCGAGGGCATTCGCCAGCTCCGCGATCGCCTGCGTCACGCCGCGATGCGTCCGGTCTGCCGCTGCCGCAAGCGCGGGAGGCGTCAGGGTCCGCGCCATCCGGTCGCGCAAGGCATCCAGGCCGTGAAAAAAGTCGGCCAGTTCCAGCCGGTATCGCTCCAGCAGTTTGTGCGCGCGGAAATCAGTGAGCGTGAAGGCGGCCCGCGGCAACACCACCGGCATGCGTCCGAGGATGCCGCGATACAACACCTCGGACTGCGCCAGGTAGGCCAGCTCGGCGGGGCCGCCGACATACGCCGCGCTGGGCAGGATGAAATCCTGCATGACCGGGCGCAGCAGTGCGTTGGGCGAAAGGTTCATCCCGCGCAGCTCCTGGGGGGAGATCTTGCGCGCGCCCGCGAAATAGTGGCCGCCGCTCCGCTTCAATGCGATCCGCCGGCCATTCTCCAGCAGAAAGAACAAAGAAGTGTGCTCTTCTATATGGACCTGTGCATGGTAGCCGGCGGCGGCCAACGCCCGGTTCCGCTCCAGTAAGCCGGCGCTCAGATCTTCGGCTGCCTCCACCGCCGCCTCGAGAGCAGGACGGGCCAAGGCGCGAATCGCCGGATCCAGCGGATCCACCAGCAGCAACCCCCGGCCCTCGGTCAGCTTCCCCAGGAGGGCGCGGAACCCGTCTCCAAGCGTGGCCCCCGGCTGGTAGCAGGCTGCGGCCAGATCGGCGACCTCATCACCGAAGGGAAACTCTTTCAGCGCTGCCCGCAGCGCTGGGTGGGGATACTCAGGAATCGGGATCGCGCCCACGGGTCCGCCGCTAGCCCGCGCCGGATCCAAGGCGAAGGCTCGCGGCTGGCCGTCCGCGCCGAACGCCCAGGAAACCCGCACCTCGTCAAAATCGTGATCCTCGGTCGCCAGCCAGAACACCGGAACTGCCTGCATGCCCGCATCCCGCAGTTCGGCGGCCAGCTTCACCGCAGTGAACGCTTTGTACAGCGTGTACGCAGGTCCGGAGTAGAGGCCCACCTGCTGGCCGGTAACCACCACCACGGCGCCCGGCTGTCCCAGCAACGTCAGGGAGGGATTCCCCGGATTTGCCCCACGTAACGCCTCGACCAGCGCCGCCCGGCGCTCCCGCGGGAATCGGATTTCCCGCGCCGCCGCCGCAAACGATTCGGCATCCAACGGCGCGTATCGATAAAACGGCTTTACCCGGTCAAAGTGGTAAAGGAAATCGGCGAACAGCTTCGTGGTCCCGGGCAGCTCCGTATGGCGGATGCAAAGGGCGGGCATGCGCTCTTCAGCGTAACACCCCCTGGGCCGGGAGCGTCCGGCCAAACCGCGTTTTCACCGGATCGGGCTGTTCGGCAAGGCTAGGCCCTTTCCAACCGGCGCGCGGTCACTCCTCCCCGTCGTCCACGCCAACGGCTTCCAAGTCTTCGGTTTCCAGATCTTCCGCCTCAAAGATCCGGCGGCAGTCCAGGCATTCTACATAATCGACGCCATCCCTGCGGGTTAAAAAGGCAACACGCTGATGCTGGCACACTACGGGTTTCATAGTCCGACGATATTCGTCATTTTATTTATCGGCCCGGACTTGTCAAGAATTTCTTCGCGGGACAGGAATCTTTTAGGGCCCAGCGCCCGGGGATTCGCCGGAGAGCCGCCTGGGAGTAGAATCCATAAGGTATGCCGTTCCCGATTCACCGGCCCCGGCGGTTACGAACCAATGAAGCGATCCGCTCGCTGGTCCGGGAGACCCGCCTGTCGCCTGAACAGTTCATCCTCCCCCTGTTTGTCTGCCCGGGTGAGAACGTGAAGCGTGAAATTCGCTCCATGCCGGGCAACTACCAGATGTCCGTCGACACCCTGGTGGCCGAGTGCGAGGAGGTCCGCCGGCTCGGCATCGGCGGCGTCATCCTCTTCGGCCTTCCGGAACACAAAGACGAAATCGCGTCGGGCGCCTACGCGGAGGATGGCATCGTCCCACGGGCCGTCCGGGCGATCAAGAGCGCCACGCCGGACTTGCTGGTGATCACCGACGTGTGCAACTGCGAGTACACCAGCCACGGCCACTGCGGGAAGATCGTCGACGGCGACGTGGACAATGATGCAACGCTCCCTTGGCTGGCGGCGTCCGCGGTCTCCCACGCCCGCGCGGGCGCGGACATCGTAGCGCCGTCGGACATGATGGACGGCCGGGTCCGGGCGATTCGTGAGGCGCTCGACCGGGAAGGGTATCTGAAGACGCCAATCTTGTCTTACGCCGCCAAGTACGCCTCGGGCTTCTATGGGCCTTTCCGCGAAGCGGCCGAATCCGCCCCCCAGTTCGGAGACCGCCGCAGCTACCAGATGGATCCGGCGAACGCGCGGGAGGCAATGCGCGAAATCGCCCTTGACCTGGAGGAGGGCGCGGACATGATCATGGTTAAGCCCGCGCTGGCTTACCTTGATGTTCTCGCCGAGGCCCGGCGCCGGTTCGATGTGCCGTTGGCCGCCTACCAGGTCAGCGGGGAGTTCTCGATGATCATGGCCGCGGCGCAGCAAGGCTGGATTGATGGCGAGCGCATCATGATGGAAACGCTGACGGCGATTCGCCGCGCCGGCGCCGACTTCATTCTGACCTACTTCGCCAAGCCCGCGGCACGCCTGCTGGCCGGACTTTAATCCTCAAGACAGCGGCGGGCGTTGTGCCAGATCTCTGACGATCGCCCGCCATTTTTCCGCGGCGTGTGCGGCCAGCCGCACCGCCTCCTGGCGCGAGACCGCTTCGAACCGCAGCGCGTCTCCCGGCATCATCCGGGCGAACCAGTCCAAATCCGCGGAAATCAAGCGCGCGACTTTCGGGTAGCCGCCCGTCGATTGCCCGTCTCGATGAAGCACGATCGGCTTGCCGTCGCCGGGAACCTGGACCGCGCCGAGCGGCGTCGGGTCGGAAATCAGATCCGCCTGCCGCGCGGCCTCGATCGCGGGGCCTTCCGTACGGAATCCCTGGCGGCTGGATTGCGGACTCAGGCGATACACCGACCCGAGAAAGGTTTCGAGCCCGCGCCGCGTAAACCAGCCGTCTTGCGGGCCCAAGGTGACGCGGATCCGGTGAACCGCCGGCGAGTCAGGCAGGCAGGAGAGGGGCAAACGCCGGCCGGGCCGGGCGTCCGGTCCAGGCGGAAAGGACTCCAACACGCCCCCGGCCCGCAGGGGGCTGCCCATCTTCCCGGCGGCGAAGGTCGAGCGCGAGCCCAGCCAGACGGCGGTGTCCAATCCGCCCGCCACCGCCAGGTAGGCGCGGCATCCCTGGCGCCGCTGGCGGAACGCCAGGACATCGCCGCGGCGAAGCGAAAACCCGGTCCACCCCGGCGTGGCGGTTCCGTTGAGGCGGGCGTCCAGATCGGCGCCCGTGACGGCCACTACCAGCGGCGCGAGCGCCTCCAAAACCAGTCCGGGCAGCGTGATCTCCAGCACGGCGGCGTCCTCGGCGTTACCCGCCAGCAGATTCGCCGGGCGGAAGGCGAATTGGTCCAGCGCCCCGGAGGGCGGGATGCCAAACCGCCGCCACCCTGGCCGGCCGGCATCCTGCACCAGCGTGAAGGGTCCCGGCTTATGCACCAGGAGAGCTTGCACCGGGCAATTCTCCGAGAAAGACGCCCTCGGCGCGCCGCGCTTCGGCCTCCGCGACGGCGGGGCACTCGACCCAGTCCCCGGGCCGGATCGGCGTGGGAGGAGAGTGGCGCGGATCATACACCGTGACGAACGTGCGTCCCAGATAGTGGAATCCCGACGGTTGATCGACCGGCAGGATCACCGCTTGGCCGCCGGCCACGCCCACGCTGCCTGCCGGCACGCGAGTGCGCGGCGTGGCCCGGCGCGGCAGCCGGAGCGGCGCCGGCAGGTCACCCAAGTAAGCAAGACTGCACAGGAACCCGAGGCAATAGACCGGATAGCGCCCGGCCGCAAAGATCCGGACCACCTCGGCCGCCGGTATCCCCGCCGCTTCCGCCACCGCTTCCAGGTCCGGTCCGTACGGTCCGCCGTAGACCGTCGGGATGCGGAAGAGCCGGGGAGCGGGCAGTACGATGGAGTCCGCGCGGTCCGCGTGGAACCTGACGATTTCCTCGAGACGCGCCAGTTCCAGCCGCGCGGGATCGAAATAGACCATCAACGAACGGTAAGCGGGAACAATCTCGGCAACGCCTTCCACGTTTGCCTGCTCCAGCGCGAACGCCAGGCGGCGAACCTGGCGATTCACTTCCAGGCGGATCTCCGGCGCGTACTCCACCAGCAGCGCGTCTTCGCCGGCCGGGGTCAGAACGGGATCCATCGCGATGCTCCTCAGCCGGCGAGGGCGGCCAGCGGACGCACGGCCACGCCCGCGCCTTCGGCCGTTTGGCGAATCCGGCGGGCGATCTCCGCCGCGCCGGGCGTATCGCCGTGGACACAGATCGATTGGAAGACCAGCGGGACGCGGCTCCCGTCCACCGTTTCCACCGTCCCGGCCGTCAGCACCTCACGCAGGCGTTGCTCGATGGCGCTCAGGTCTGCCAGGACCGCGCCGGGCAGACGCCGGGAAACCAGCCGCAAATCGGCATGATACGCACGGTCGGCATAGAATTCCTCGGCGACACGCAACCCCTGTTCCCGCGCCGCCGCAGCCGCCGGTCCGGCGGGGCAGAGCCAAATCAGTTCCGGGTCCGCCTCGCGCGTGGCGGCAGCCATGGCGTCCGCCAAGGCGCGGTCCGCCAGCGCCATCTCGCAGAGCGCGCCGTGCATCTTCACGTGTTGCAAACGGAGCCCGGCGGCCTCGGCGAACGCCCGCAGAGCCCCAATCTGATAGGTGAAATAGTCCCGCAGTTCGGACGGCGAAACCGCCATCCGCCGCCGGCCGAAGCCGGCTAAATCCGGCAGTCCCGGATGCGCGCCGACGGCCACCCCGTGCATCCGCGCCAATTCCACCGTCCGCCGCATCACTTGCGGATCGCCCGCGTGGAAGCCGCACGCTACGTTAGCCGAAGTAATCCACCGGATCACCTCGTCGTCGCGGCCCAGGACGTACCTGCCGTAGCTCTCGCCCAGGTCGCAATTGATATCGACCGCGGTCCGCAAACAGCGTTGCGCCTCCCTGCGAATGATTGTAGCCATGCCGCGATCCACGAGAGGAGCCCGGGGGTGCAGTTGCCCTCCTTGCGCTTCCCCGGGTTTTACTGTAGCCATGCCGGAGCGGAACGGTGCCGCCCGGCGCGGGCTCTGATATCCTGAAGGGTCAAAAACCCCCTCAACGAACGGCACTGTTATGTCTAAGAAAGTACCTATTACCGTCGCGCACGGCGACGGCATCGGGCCCGAGATCATGGACGCCACGCTGCGTATTCTGGAGGCGGCGGGCGCGGCCCTCGAGATCGAAACCATCGAAATCGGCGAGAAAGTTTACTTGCGCGGCAACACCGCCGGCATCGAGCCGAGCGCCTGGGAGTCGTTGCGCCGGACCAAGGTCTTCCTGAAAGCTCCCATCACCACCCCGCAGGGCGGGGGGTTCAAGAGCCTGAACGTCACCACGCGCAAAACCTTGGGTCTGTTCGCCAACGTCCGCCCCTGCGTCTCCTATCACCCCTACGTCAAAACGCGGCACCCGAGCATGAACGTGGTGATCGTCCGCGAGAACGAGGAAGATACCTACGCGGGCATCGAATATCGCCTCAGTCCCAATGTCACCCAGTGTCTCAAGTTGATCACCAAGCCCGGTAGCGAAAAGATCATCCGGTACGCCTTCGAATACGCCCGGCAGAATCACCGCCAGAAGGTCACCTGTTTCACCAAAGACAACATCATGAAGATGACGGACGGCTTGTTCCACAAGCTGTTCGACGAGATTGGCGCCGAATACCCGGACCTTGAAAAAGAACACTGGATCGTGGACATTGGCGCGGCCAAAATGGCGGACACCCCCGAAGTGTTCGACGTCATCGTGATGCCCAATCTTTACGGCGACATTCTCTCCGACGTGGCCGCCCAAATCGCCGGCTCGGTGGGGCTGGCGGGCTCGGCGAACATCGGCGATCACGCCGCCATGTTCGAGGCGATTCATGGCTCGGCGCCCCGGCGGGCCGGCCAGAACCTGGCCAACCCTTCCGGTTTGCTCCTGGGCGCAGTCCAGATGCTGGTCCACATCGGGCAAATCGAGGAAGCGGCGCGGGTCCACAATGCCTGGTTGAAGACGATCGAAGACGGCATTCACACCTACGACATTTTCAAGCCCGACGCCAGCAAGCAGAAAGTGGGCACCAGGGAGTTCGCCGACGCGGTGATCGCCCGCATCGGACAGAAACCGGAAACGCTGAAGGCGGTGCAATACGCCGCCGGCGGCGGGAGGCCGATCACGCATTCGCGGCTCGAAGCCAAAGCGGAGTTGACGGGCGTCGACGTGTATGTGAATTGGAACGGCTACCAGGCCGACGAACTGGCGGCGGTTCTCCAGCAGGCCAACGGTGAGGGTCTCGCTCTACAAATGATCTCGAACCGGGGCGTGAAAGTGTGGCCGCAAGGCATGCCGGAGACCTTCACGGTGGACAACTGGCGGTGCCGGTTCGTCGGCGAGAAGGGACAGGTGACCCAGCAGCAGACCGTAAGTTTGCTTGGCCGCGTGGCCGCCCTCGGCCTGCCGATCGCCAAGATGGAACACTTGCACTACTTCGACGGCGTCCCGGGCTTCTCCCTGGCGCAGGGGCAGTAGCCCGTATGGAAGGGACCGCCGCGGACCGCCCGCTGGTGGCGGTGATCATGGGCAGCAAGTCCGATTGGGAGACCATGCGGCACGCCGCGGAAACCCTGGCCGAATTCGGCGTGCCGCATGAATGCAAGGTGGTCTCCGCCCACCGGACCCCGCGGTTGATGGCGGAATTCGCGGCGTCGGCCGAAGAGCGCGGACTGGAGGTGATCATCGCCGGCGCGGGCGGCGCGGCGCACCTGCCCGGCATGGTGGCCTCCCACACCACCGTGCCTGTTCTCGGCGTGCCGGTGGAATCCAAGACGCTGAAAGGGATCGATTCGCTGTTGTCCATCGTGCAAATGCCCGCGGGCATCCCGGTGGGCACCCTGGCGATCGGCGCCGCGGGGGCGCGCAACGCCGGCCTGTTCGCCGTGGCCCTGCTGGCTCGCCACCGTCCCCAACTGCGCGAGCGGCTGGCTGAGTTTCGCCGGCGGCAGACCGAAACGATTCTCAGTGAAGTGCTGCCGTGAACCCTGTTCTTCCCGGTAGCATCGTCGGCGTGCTCGGCAGCGGCCAGTTGGGGCGCATGTTTGCGATCGCCGCGCGGCGGATGGGCTATCGCGTCCACACGTTTTCCCCCGACTCGGATACCCCGACCGGCCAGGTGGCGGACGTTGAAATCACCGCGGCTTACGAAGACCTGGAGGCGGTGCGCCGGTTCGCTTCCCAGGTCGATGTCGTCACTTTCGAATTTGAGAACGTGCCGTCGGCCACCGCCGCGGCGGCGGCCGCGCTGAAGCCCGTCCGGCCCGCCGGCGAGGTGTTGCACATCACGCAGCACCGGCTGCGCGAGAAGCTGTTCTTGAGCCGGAACGGTTTTCCGGTGGCCCTTTTCCGGCACATCCGCAGCGGCGAAGAACTGCCCGCCGCGCTCGCCGAGCTTGGCTGCCCGGCGATTCTCAAGACCGCCGGCTTCGGCTACGACGGCAAGGGACAGATAAAGATCGAGGCCGCAGCCGATGCCCCTGCCGCTTGGGCGCGGATGCAGCCCGCGGAAGCCGTGCTCGAGGAATGCATCGACTTCGCCTGCGAGCTGTCCGTGGTGGCGGCGCGCGGGCACGACGGGGCGTTCGCGCACTACGGCGCGGTGGAGAACCGGCACGCGCGCCACATCCTCGACGTCACCACGGCCCCCGCCGAGGTGCCGCCGGCCGTCGCCGCGGAAGCCGTCGCCATCGCGCGCGGCGTGCTGGACGCCTTACAGGTGGTGGGCGTGCTCTGCGTCGAATTCTTCTTAACGCGCGCGGGCAGGCTGCTGATTAACGAACTGGCGCCCCGGCCGCACAACTCGGGCCATTTCACCTTCGACGCGTGCGTCACCAGCCAGTTCGAACAGCAACTGCGCGCCGTCTGCGGCCTGCCCTTGGGCTCGACCGAGCAGTTGCGGCCCGCCGCGATGGCGAACCTGCTCGGCGACCTGTGGCGTTACGGCGAGCCCGACTGGGTAGCCGCAGCCGCCGCGCCGAATGTGAAGCTGCATCTCTATGGCAAGCTGGAACCCCGTCCGGGCCGCAAAATGGGCCATCTGACCGCGATGGCCGACTCCGCTTCCGCAGCGCGCGACGCAGTCCTGGCGGCGCGCGCCGCCCTCGCCCGAGAACGGGCAGCCGCGGGAACGCGAGGGTGAACACCGGTGGCGCACGCTTCAGCGTGCACAGGGACTTTAGTCCCCCTCGTTCCCGGGCGCGGTACGGAGCGAGACGGGAAGAGCCTCCGGAAGGGTAGGTGGGGCCCGAGGAGGCGGCGAGGCCGGACGCCGCGGCCGCGGTTTGCAGAAACAGCCGGCGGGTCGTCATCGGCTCACACTTTGGGCAAGCCGTACGGCGTGCGGTATTCCTTTACCAGATAAGCGTTGGCCTGCTTGTCGCCAGGGAACGTTTCGGTTTCCGGATCGAACACCACGTCGCGCTTCAGATGATGCGAGATATTCCCCAGGTGCGTCAGCGTGGTGCTCAGCCGGCCGATTTCGATATCGGCGTGAGGACGCTGCCGGCTCTTCACGCACTCAAGGAAGTTCCCCTCGTGCGAGCCGCCCGACGCCGGAACCTCCTTCACGAGCTTGCCCTCCCGGTCCGTCACCCGCCAGCCGCGGCTGTCGGCCACCAGCACCCCGTCCACGCCGTAGAACGCCGTGCCCGCGTTGGTCCCTTCCAGCTTCATGTGCCGGCCGAAGCTGCGCAGTTCCCAACTCACCAGCAGATTGCCGAAATCATAAGTCACCACCTGGGTATCCGGCACTTCTTTGGCGTCGTCGAGCCAGTAGATACCCGCCTGGCTGGAAACGCGCGTCGGCAGGCAGCGCTCCTGTTTGCGCATCATCTGGATGCCCCACAGCGCCACATCCAGCATGTGCACTCCCTGGTTGCCCAGCTCGCTGTTGCCGTAATCCCAAAAGAAGCGCCAGTTGTAATGGAAGCGGTTTTCGTTGAAGGGACGCTTGGGCGCCGGGCCCAGCCACTGGTCGTAGTCGACGCCCGGGGGCGGCGCGCTGTCCGGCGGGCGGCCGATCGACTTCCGCTCCTGGTACATCCAGGCCTTGATTTCGCAGACCTTGCCCAGCGCGCCCGAGCTCAAATACTCGGCGGCGGTCCGGAAGTGTTCCCAGCTTCTCCGCATCGTTCCAATCTGCATCACGCGCTTGTATTTCCGCGCTGCGTCGCGAATCAGTTTCCCCTCGTGGATGGTCTGGGACACGGGCTTTTCCAGATACACGTCTTTGCCGGCCTGACAGGCGAGCAGCGCCATGCGGGCATGCCAATGATCCGGCGTGGCGATGATGACCGCGTCGATTTCCTTGTCGTCGAGCGTGTGGCGGAACTCCTTCGTGAACCCGCACTCGCTGGGTTGCGCGGTGCGCAACTCGCCGCCCACCCGGTTCAGCACGGCCTCGTCCAGATCACAGAAGGTCTTGATGCGGCCGCCGGCTTGGATGGTGCGCAGTCCGACGCCGCGGCCGTGGTTGTGGCCGCCGATCAAGGCGAGTGTCACCCGCTCGTTGGCGCCCCACGCGCGGGCATTCAGATTGACAAACGCGCCGGCCAATCCGGCCTCGAGAAACGTTCGGCGTGTCGGCATAGCTGGATCATATCGCGCCCGCCGACGAAGCGGGAAGCGCCCCGCACACCCGGTGGCGCACCCTTCAGGGTGCAGGGAGACTTCAGTCTCCCACCACGGGCGCCGCCGAGCTTCTTAGAACCCGAACCGGATGCCCAACTGCATCACCCGCGGGTCCCGCGCCGAGTTGATCTGGCCAAAGGTCGTGCTCCCGAACGACGTGGTTGGATTATTGAAATTCACGGTGTTGAACAGGTTGTAGGCTTCCCACCGGAGATCCACGGCCTTGGTTTCGGCCAAGCGGAAACTCTTGGCGAACACGAAATTGGTATTGAAGAAACGCGGGCCGTACGCGGAGTTGCGCGCCGCGTTGCCGGGGGTGTTCAGGCTTTGTACCCGGTAAGCGTTCACATCGAGAAACCGCAGGCGATCCTCCTTCGGGTCGATGCCCGTGTTCGCCTCGCCCACGCGGTCCGGGCGCAGACCGCCGCCGTTGCGGTTGAAGAAGCGATAATTCTGGCCCGTCGCCGGATCGATGCCGGTCAGGTTCAAGCCCACGTTGATCGGCAGGCCCGTCCGCCACAAGACGATACCGGACGCCTTCCAACCGCCCAGCAGAAAGTCCACGCCGCGCGACCAGCCATTGCCGATCTTGCGGCCGCGGCCAATGGGCAATTCATACGTGGAGGCCATGGTCACCAGGTGCTTGGGCGTTTGGCTCATGCGGCCGTTTTCCGCGGCGAAGTTATCCCGGAATTGCGGCGAAGCGCCCGCGTCCCAGGCGCCGGCCTGATCGATGGCGGCGGCCCAGGTATAGCTGACCAGCGCAAACATGCTGTTGGTGACATTGCGCTCGAACTTCATCTGCATGGCGTTATACCAGCTCCGCGCGCGCGTCGCGCCGGTCTGAATGCCCTGCCACTGCGGGAACGGGCGGTTCGCGGGCACCGACCCGTCTACGCCGAAGGGCGTCTGGTTCCGTTCGTACAGCCCAAAGAGATTGCGGCCCCGGTTGCCGACGTAAGCCATTTCATAGGTGGACGAGCGGTCAAGTTGCACTTGGACCGCGATGTTCCACTGTTGAATCAGCCCGGAACGCTGCTCGCGCTCCCGCGTACGCAAGCCGACCGTGCGGGAATCGAAGCTGGAGAGCACCCCGCTGGGAATCGGCTCGCTCAGCCGCACCGGGGCAGGACCCGTGCCGACTCGCTGCAACCGGGCTTGCGTCAACTGCGGGGGATTGAGCGGCAAGTTGGCCTCGGAACCGTAGATGTCTTCCGTGTTGTAGAAGATGCCGTAGCCGCCGCGGAGCACCAGCCGTTCGGGCAACATCTGCCAGGCGATGCCCAGGCGCGGGCCGAAGTTGTTCCGGTCCGGGGTCACCAGGTATTTGTCCTCGCCGGAGGCGAACACCAGGCCGCCGGTGTTCGGGTCGAAGTTGATGTTGCGGTTCGCGCCACTGCCGTAAAAGGGGGTGGTGTATTCATAGCGCAGGCCCAGATTCAATGTCAGATCCCGGCGGACTTTCCAATCGTCCTGAAAGAACCCGCTGTAGGCACGCTGCAACTGCTTGACCTCGGGCACGGTGTTCAGTTGGAGCCACTCGGGCAGGCCCAGCAGCAAGTCGGCCATGGAGTCGCCCGTGAACACTCCGGGGATCCCGTAAGCCGGCGTCCGGCGCGTGACGTCGATGAAGGTATTGTCCTTGAGCCGCGTCTCGAAACCCGTCCGGATGAAGTGCCGTCCCAGCGTCATCGACAGGCTGTCGAAGATCTGCGTCGTGTACGGACGCTGGAACTGGGGCCGGAAATTGCGCGTACCCAGGTCGTTGTAGTTATTCACGTCAATCAACGGCAGCCCGCCCACCTGCAAGAGCGGTTCCGGAATGCCGCGGAAGCCAAACGCGTCCGCCTTCTGCGCGTTGGCGGTGGCGTGCGCGAACTCGGCGAACGTGCGGTTCAATCCGAACCGCAGCGTATTCACAAAACGCGGACTAAAGGTGCGGGTCCAACTGGCGGCCAGACTCTGATTGTCGTTGTACTGCGCGCCCTGGTTGCCCACGCCGTCGGCCAGCCCCTCAAAAATCGCCTGCCGGTTGAACTTCTGCCGCAAGTAGCTGAAACGCACCATGAACTGGTCGCGTTCGCTTGCGACGTAATCGCTCTTCACGTCGAACTTGTGCGTGTTTTCCGTACCGTCGCGCTGCGCCGCGAAGTTGTCCACCGGGCGGCCGTTCGTTACCCGGCCCGCCTGCGTGGGCGCGGGATACAGGTCGATCAGCTTCTTGCCCAGCGTGTCAAAGCGGTTGGCGGGCACCACGAAGTTGGCGAAAGGCTGGCCGGTGGTGGGGTCCAC